>ERZ791810.621-NODE-621-length-33342-cov-16.699763_pt1 | contig 33342 bp, 30 predicted proteins | sample MGYA00510304_ERZ791810 | MGnify/ENA primary metagenome ERZ791810 (study PRJEB30046, sample SAMN00791967) | human gut metagenome | study: EMG produced TPA metagenomics assembly of the A metagenome-wide association study of gut microbiota in type 2... | reverse complement strand
CCGGCGAGCCCCGCACCATGATCATGGTGGCGCTGACCCGGCGGCAGGCAGGGCTACTGCGGGATTTCCTGCGTCGGGAGGACCCGGAGGCCTTTCTGACCATCGTCAACTCCAGCGAGATCATCGGCAAAGGATTCCAGTCGGTCTGAAAATGCAGAATGCCCGCCCACTGTGGCTTTTCCACAGCTGGGCGGGCATCATTTATATGGTAAATGTTTATTTACGCTGACTTCTTGAATTTACGCTGAAAATACGCTGACTTGGCATGGTTTACGCTGAAATTGCGCTGAGAAACGCGCGCCGCGCGATTAGCATTTTGCCGCGCGTTTTCTGCGGCTCAGTCCTCCAGCCTGCCATGGTCACATCCCAGCGACAGGTAATGCTCCATCTCCCCTCTCAGCACCATCTGTGCGTACTCCAAGGGCTTGTTATAGAGCAGCCAGTCCAGCTCTGCCCGCTGTGTCGGGGTGTTGCTGTACTCATCCTCGACGGCGATGCAGTCGATGGCAAGAGTGGTGCCATCCTCGAACCGGGCTTCTACCCGGTTGGTGTCCATGTTGTAGCGGCAGGAAAGCAGTTTATTCATGGTGAACCTCATTTCTATATCAAACGGTGTCTGTTCGGATGTCCTAAACCCTGCCATAGAACCGGTGTCTCATGTAAGATTGTTGTTTGGATAAAACTGGAAGATTTTGCACAATAAATACCGTTGAAATCCGGCTTTTGGGGCTGTGCGAAACAGCCTGTTTTGTCGGGCTGATTTTGGCTCTGCACATTTTTGCACATTTTCTGCACATCGCAAGGATGGATAACAGGTGCAAAGACGTGCAAGCGATGCAAAGAATGCAATAGAATAACAACGGTAAAATAACGGCAATTCGATTAAAACGACGATTTAACGTTGAATGATGAAATGGACAAAATGTGCCATTCGGTTCCTACGAATCAGTAGGCCGTGGGTTCGAGTCCCTTCCATCGCACCAAGAAAAACCAGAACACGTTTGTGTTCTGGTTTTTCTTTTTGTCCACACGATGGAAGGGCTCGAACAGGGCGGCGGCGCACAGCGCCGCAAGCAAAGCCACAGAGCGGCTTTGCTTAGCCTGCGGGTTCCAACACGTAGGAATGTCTACCGTGGAAGCTGTAAATCGAAAGATTTCATGGCTTTTTTGTTTTTCTGGCAGAGTCTGCACACTTTACAAAAAAGCCATGAACTCTTTGCATCGCTTGCACAGCGTGTATTTCGCTGCACAAAAAAGAGAATTTTACGCGAAGAGCACCCGCGTCAGCTCGCGGCGTTCCTCTGCGTCCATCTGCCGGATGGCTTCAAGGATCATTTTACCCGTGATTTTTGTTGCCACCGGCGTTTTGTTTTCCGGGGGTTCCTGCGGCTTTGCACCTGCCACATCCTGCGAGTAGAAGTCGGCTTCGATCTTCTCAGCCAGCTCCAACCGGGGCTTGTCCTGCGTGTGAGCGTAGGTGTCCATCAGGACGGTGGCGGTTGCATGGCCGGTGTTGCCCTGCACCGATTTGAAGTCACCGCCAGATTGCAGCAGCTGGTAGGTGGCACTGGAATGCCGCAGACCGTGAAAGACGATGCGAGGGAACTCCGGGTGTGCATCCTGCCATTTCAGGAACTTCTTGCGGATGAGCACCGGCTCCACCGCCAGACCGTTGGGCAGTCGCAGGAGCATCCCGCTGTTGCGGTACCGCTCCGGGTCGAGGGCTTCTTCCCTTTTCAGCCGTTCTAGCCACTGCTTCAGCTCCTCCCGCAGGGCAGCGGTCATAAAGATGGTGCGGCAGGAGACCTCGGTCTTGGTGTCTTTCAGGATGAGGGAGGTCTTGCTGCCCTCCAGCTTGTCCGGGAAGATGCGGAGGATGCAGCCCTTGTCCACCTGTGCCAGCGTGTCCTTCTGCACCTGCTGCATGGACTTGTTGATGGTGAATGCTCCCATGCCATCAGCGGCACCGAAGTCGATGTCCTCCGGGGTCAGACCTGCCACCTCCCCTTCTCGCAGCGCACCCACCAGCGTCAGGTGCACCGCCAGATGCAGGAGGGGGTCCTCCATGCTGTCCAGCGCTGCCCGCATCTCGTCCACCTCCCAGATGCTGCGCTCTTGGGTGGTCTTTTTGGGCGCTTCCACCGGGACGGGGCTTTTGATGAGGATGCCCCACTCCACCGCCAGCAGAAAGGAATTGTGCAGCAGTTGGTGGACCTCATGGAGGGTAGTGCCGGAGAGGGTACGCTTCTGCTGCTTGGGCGAGAGGTCTCGCCGCTTGCCGCCCACATACTGTCCGCAGGGGGTCTTGCTCAGGGTGTCGTACAGGGCTTCGATGTGGTAGGGCCGCAGCTTCTGCATCTGCATCTCCCCGATATAAGGGATGATGAGGTTCTGGATGAGCGCCAGATTGGACTGATAGGTTTTCGGTGCCCACTTGTGCTTGCTGCACTGCTTGGGTAGCCAGTCCATCAGGAACTCCGCCACCGTCACGGTGGACGGGATCAGGAAATTACCGGTCGCCAGCTCGTGCTCGATCTGCTTCTGGCGTTTGACCGCCTCCTCCTTGGTGGAAAAGCTTTCCCGTTTGTCGCAGCTCTTGCCGTGCTCGTCCTGATAGGTGTAGCGGACACTGTAAGAGCTGCCGCGTTTCGTGATATATGCCATAGATTTGCCTCCTTATCAAGCTGCCCGGTGGAGCCACGCATCGAAGCTGTCTTTCGGGATGCGGATGCTTCCGCCTGCCCGCAGGACACGGAACTCGGTGGTGCTGTTGCACAGGTTGTAGGCGGCACGCTGGCTGATGGCCAGCATCTGAGCGACCTCCTTCACCGTGTACACCAGCTTTGTGGTCTCAGGGCTGTTGGTCGGAGACTTGACGGCATTGGTTCGAGTGACCACCTCCATTGTAGCCGGATCAGAGTCCGACTGCAAGGACTTTTTCGTATAATCAAAAGATTTCACAGTTTCGGTCATGTCAGGCCGATTCAAATTCATAGGCAAGCCTCCATATCCTTGTAGCCGGGTGACTTCTACACCCGGCAATTTTTGTTTTCCGACATTTTCGGGTTATCCGACCAAAAGTTTTAGGCGTTCCAGCTTTTCCTGTGCGTTCTCCTTCCGTAAGTTGACCCCAATGCAGGAGATCGGAACGTACATTTCCAGCAGGCGGTCATAGATGCGGGCATGGGCGGTATCCTGTGGGTGTCGTATCTCGGTCTAGCGTCAGATTTGTGGTAACGATCAGCGGCTTCCGGCTGCGGTATCGGCTGTCTACGATGTTGTAGATCTGTTCCAGTGCGTACTCGGTGCCTCTTTCCATGCCGAAATCGTCAATGATGAGCAGGGGGTAGCGACAGAGTTTGTCGATGACTTCGTTCCGACTGGAAAAGCTGCCGTTCAACTCGTTCAGGATTCGGGCAAAGTTTGTCATACGCACAGGCACTTCCTGCTCCATCAGAGCGTTCGCAATGCACCCGGCAAGGAAACTTTTGCCGGTGCCCACACCGCCCCAGAGAAGCAATCCAAGGTTCTCTGCACGCATGGTCTTCCACTGCTCTACATAGCGATGTGCGTGGTGCATCTGTGGGCTGCGGCCATTGTCGTTTTCAAACTTCCAGTCCAGCATTGCCGGGTCAGAAAATCCCTCGGCTTTCAGCCGCCGCACAAGGTCGCTGTGCTTTTGCTGGCTGATAAGGGCTTCCTGCTTTGCCCTCTCGATGCGTTGGCAGCTGCATTCAATGGGGTGCTTGTTCTTGCCCATCAGAGCGACGCCTTTTGCGAAGAACGCTTCCCTTGACGTGTGACATTTTCCGCAGTAAAGCAGACCATCCTCGCCATAATAATCCTCGGTGTTTTCGGGAATACTGGAAACGGACTGTTCTAAAATTTTCTCGACCGTCTTTATAGGCTTTCTCCTTCCTTGAATGTGTAGTCCGGGATGCCCGGCGTCGATTTTCGTTCTGTTTTCTGCCGTTTCGCCCAGATGCGCAAGGTGGCAGCATGGTCGGCATACTTCTTACCTGTGGACTGGATATAAGCCGAAAGTTGCTCGATCAGGCTGTCCAGCCCGGAAAAGTCAGCCTTGAGCTGGTTGTACTCTTTTTCCGTCAGATAAACATTGCGATATTCTCCAATGGTTAAATGAGCATCTGTTGTTCTTATCAGGTGGCTATCTTTCAGGTTGTTCTTATTACGTTGGTTAGTGGAACACTTTTGTTCCATGGAAGATATCATTTTTGTTCCATCGGATGGAACAAAATCGTTCCATGCAGGGGAATATTTTTGCACCGTCGGAACTTTTACAAAGATGCTGTTGGGCACAGTAATGCGACCTCTTCTGCGCTCAATCAAATCAGCATCTTCCAGTGAATGCAACGCACGTTTAATACTCATGGTGCTGCATCGTAGAGCATCGCTCAATGATGAAAGAGGGAAAATCACATAGATGAAGCCGCGCTCATCCATCCAGTTGTTCTTTTGGGAAAGTGTTGCCCGGTCCAGCAGCAGGGTGTAGAGCAATTTTGCTGTGTGGCTCAGGTCTGTATCCAGTAGAAAGCGAGCATAGGGCAGATATTGCGGCAAAGGTGTAGTGACAGTCAGGTAGTCGGAAATAAAATTCACCTCCAGTGTTTTTTCATCAAACAAATTTTTGGAAAGCATTTTACTGGCTGTTGGTAGTCTCCAGAAGATGCTGCCGATGCTGTTATTTCAGATGCAAAATATAGTCTTCTGCTTTTTGCAAAGTAGCGATGACTTTTGCTTCAAGCTCTACATTTGCCAGAAAGTCAGGATAACGAGCAAAACATTGATCGATGCGAAACATAAAACTCTCTGATGCACCGTTGATTTCACTGAATATTCCTTCGGCATCGGCGACATGATCAACCGTTGCCATCTTTTCTCCTAGCTCACGAATGGTCTGGAGTTCGGTAATGCGCTTTCCCGATGAAATAAAAGGTCGATTTTCCGAGAGTGGATCAGTCGTTTGGATCTTCGATGTGGCAGCAGTAGAAAAATTGTTTTCGGCGACCTTGGAAAGCAATTCTGAATTTTCATAGGTGTCTGCACTATCGTCTGGTTTACCGTTCAGCTTTTCCTCTCGCCACGTTGATACCACGGTGGGCAATGCTTCCGTGGGAGTTCCACGGATAATGGTAGCCTCTCGCTGGGATAGCTTAAGTTTGCCGGATAAGATTTCTTCCTGAATGCCGGGGCAGTATTTTTCCATCAGCTCAACGGTTTTCATGAACTGCTCGGCACGAATTACAAAAGAGGGACTTACATTATTTTCTTTGGCGATTCGTTCGGTCGTGTTTTCTACCGATGGCAAATTGTCAATTTGACAGTTTGCCACCTGCGTGTACTGATTGCCATGGTTTCCCCCACGAGTGGATTTTTCAGAGGGATACTGCTTTCCAATCAGAAACTTTTTCTGCTCGGGTGTCAGATTCCGACGACCCAGCTGATGTTTGCAGATCCATGCCAGAACATCTTCACGGGTTTCGCAGGTGCAGGAAATCGAGCGGGTGGTATAAGGGATTTCTGGGTGCTGCTGGAGAATCTTATAGCGATTGTGGCCATCAACAAGAATGTTGCCCCAGACAATCAGGGGAGACAGAACTTCACCCTCTGAAAGGATGTTTTCTTCCAGTTGCTGAAATTCTTCATCGGTCAACGCAGGAATCTGAGATTGAAATTCGGAGTCGATGATAAATTCAAACTTGTTTTTCTTCATAGGCAAAATCTCCTCTCAAAAATTTATTAGTAGTTCAGCCGTTATCCCTGCATGGCTTTCCTGCCCCCTTTCCGGCGGCGTTTTCCGGCTCGCTCTTGCGAGGTCATCGCCGAGTATCTCATGCAGACGGTCATGCGGTTCTCAAGGTTCAATGATAGATTTGAAACTAGGTTAACACATTCATGGGAGATTTTTTAGGACACATTACGTCCGGTTTTTACGAAAGTTGATTTGAATGTCTACTAAAAATCGGACATTCTTTGTCGAAACTTGTGAAAAAGCAATGAAGAATGTGCTTCTGTGGGCTTAGTGTATCACATCGCCAATTTTATTTTTAGGAACTGGTAGTTCCGGTTTTTAAGGGATATGAAATGAATTTCAAGACAAAATCGGAACTATTGGTTCCGGTTTTGCGTATCAACGTGATCTCAAATTTGGGGTGCCGTTCTCTCTGCATGGCTTTCCTGCCCCCTTTCAGCGGCGTTTTCCGGCTCTCCCACTTGGGGGTCATCGCCGGGTATCTCATGTAGACGGTCATTCGATTCTCAAGGTTCGATGAAGGCTTGTAGAAAGCATATCACAATCAAACAAGTGTTTTTAGGACGTATCAGGTCCGGTTTTGAGGGAGAAAACCGGACTTGGGAGGTCCGGTTCATGTGAACGGCTCTGGAAAGAGCATACCATAAAGTTACTCAAATTTTTAGGAAGCATTACTTCCGCTTTTTGCCTTCAAAACCGGAAGTAATAGTTCCGGTTTGATGCAATATTAAATGAATCAACGACGATTTTTCCGAAACGAATTTTTCTCCAAGAAATTTGCTTATTCAGCGTCCGTTAAGGTGCGGAACTAGCACATTCTTGTGCTGAATATCGGGTTTGGGCAAAGCCCAACAAGCATTTTTGAAGTCGGATTTGAAAAATCTGATTCAAAACTTGTGAGTTGGTACCAACTCGCCCTGCTTGCTGCGGTTGCAAACTCGAAAATTTTTGTGCAGAAAAATAACCGCCCACTTCAAGTTGAACTTGAAAACGGACGGTCTGATTTGCAAAATGATCTTCAAATTTGGGGAGTATGTTGAGAGGTTTCATAGCATCCGCAAGCAATGCAGACGTATATACATCTGCTTATTTTGCGTTGCAAAATACTTGTTGGGAAATCCCAAACCCTTGAACTGCACCGTACCGATGCAGGCTGCGCGATTGCATCGCTGAACAGAATACGATTTTGGTTTCAATAGGAAACGGCAAAAAGCAGGCATGGATGGACGGCTTTCTTGTAAAACATTCACAAACCCCGAAAGGTGTGTTATTATAGTACCATCAACAAATGGAAGGGAGGGCGGCGGATGTTCAGCATTGCAGGAATTGACCTGTTGGAGCAGGAACTTTTGGACCATGAGCGCACCCTCCTTGAGATTTTGCTTCAGGACAAGACCACCAAGAAAAACATCATCTGGGCAACCGATGATTACGCCGAACTGGGCGAACCATACAACTTCAAAAAAGAAATCCTGCCGGAACTGGTTACAGGCGAACAGGACAGCCTGATTCAGCCCAGAGTGGAAAAAGCACTGGAGTACCAGACCAACCGCACCCGTGACAAAGCAGAGGTGTTTACCCCCAGTTGGATCTGCAACGCACAGAACAATCTGGTGGATGAGCAGTGGTTTGGCAGAAAGGATGTTTTCAACATCCAGAAGGAGATGTCGTGGAAAGCAACGGCTGACAAAATTGCCTTCCCGGACGACCGTCAGCACACATGGCAGAAATATGTGGATGCACAACGGCTGGAAATCTCCTGCGGCGAGGCTCCCTATCTGGTAAGCCGCTACGACACCGTAACGGGCGAAACCATTCCCATTTCCCAGCGAATTGGCCTGCTGGACCGCAAGCTGCGTGTTATCGGCGAAAACACGGACACCGAAGAAGAATGGTTCACATGGACAAAGCGGGCGTTCCAGAGCGTGTACGGCTTTGAGTATCAGGGCGACAGCCTGCTGCTGGCACGGGAAAACCTGTTTGTGACCTTTGTGGAAGTTTACCGGGAACGCTTTGGCAAACTTCCCCACCTGCGGCAGATGAAGGTGATCGCCAACATCATTGCGTGGAACCTCTGGCAGATGGACGGCACGAAGTATGTGGTTCCGGGCAGCTGTAAGGAAAACAAAATTGAAATTATCAGCTGGTTCGGCAGTGAGGAACAAATTGACCTCTGCCCCGGATGCAAAAGCGGAAATATCCAGGCGCACAACGGGATTTACAGCATCATAAAGGATTGGCGTTCCAACCAGACAATGACGTTCCTTTCGATGGTGAGGGGAGGAAGTGCAAATGGCAGCGTATAAGCCAACCATGTCGTATCGGTTGATTTACATCTTTACGATTCACGATGCCCAGCACGAGGGCTACTGGAAGATCGGAAAGACAAATTTTGACAGCGTGAACAGCTACAAACAGCTTCCGCCCAACTGTGCGGAGCTGAATTGTGCTGCCCGTGACCGCATCGACCAGTATACCAAGACGGCGATGGTTGAATACGACCTGCAATATACCGAGTTGGCACGCAGAACCGTCACTTTCCCGGATGGTACGACCGATACGGAATTGTTCGATGATGACGATGTCCATAACGTGCTGTACAATTCTGGCTTTTCGGCCCGGAAGTTCTCCAATTCCAATCAGGACAGCGAATGGTTTGAGGTGCCGCTGTCCGTTGCCATTCGTGCGATTCAGGCGGTCAAAGAGGGCCGCACGGCGCTGACCGCTGCCGAAAAGAGCGAGGGGCAGATCAGCTTTCTGCCGCAGACTGTCCCTGCTGCGCCCAAAAAGAGAGCCATTACCCTGCGGGATGAGCAGATGGACTGCGTCAACCAGACGCTGCGGGTGTTCCGCAAGGAAAACTCGATGCTCTGGAACTGCAAGATGCGTTTCGGCAAGACGGTCACGGCCTATGCGCTCATCAAAAAAGCTGGCTATCAGAAGGTGATTGTGGTCACCCACCGCCCGGTGGTGGAAGATGGCTGGCGCAACGATTTTGACCTGATTTTTGGCGAAGGAGACAACCGTGCTTTCCTGAAAAAAGACCGTTTCGATACGGATTCGTCCGTTTACGATGCGGCAATGGACGCACGCAACGATGCAAACCTGACAGCCTACCAGAATTCCGGCAAGGCGTTTGTTTACTTTGCCTCCATGCAGGACCTGCGCGGCTCTCAGCGGGCAGACGGAAAGTTTGACAAGAATAACGCCGTTTTCGATATGGACTGGGATCTCGTGATTTACGATGAAGCCCACGAGGGCACCCAGACCCAGCGAGGGCAGAAGGTGCAGTCTCTGCTGGAAGCGGAAAAGAACGGCAAGGCGCCCAAGGTTCTGCAGCTGTCCGGCACACCGTACAACCTGATGCAGAAGTACGAGAACAACGTCTACACATGGGACTACGTCATGGAGCAAAAGCGCAAGCGGGAGTGGGACACCCTGCACCCCGGCGACCATAACCCCTATGCGGACCTGCCGGAACATCGCATCCTGACCTTTGACCTTGGGAAAAGTCTGCCCACCTCCTACCGCTACGAGACCTTGGAGATGGCGTTCAACTTTACCGAGTTTTTCCGGGTGTGGACGGGCGACCCTGCACGGGATTTCCGTCCTCTGCCTGCTGGCGCACAGGTGGGTGATTTTGTCCACGAGGCCGACGTGCGCAGCTTTCTGAACCTGATTTCTTCGGAGAACCCGGAGAGCAATTACCCTTACTCCACGCCGGAGTACCGGGAGATGTTCCGGCATACCCTCTGGATGGTTCCGGGCGTGAAAGAAGCCAGTGCCCTGAGCAGGCTGCTGAAAGACCACCCTGTGTTTGGAGCGTATAAAGTTGCTAACGTTGCAGGTGACGGCGATGCCGAAATGCCCTATGACAACGCCCTGACGCTGGTAAAACAGGTCATCAAGGCGAACCGCTACACCATTACCATTTCCTGCGGCAAGCTGACCACCGGCGTGACGGTGCCGGAATGGACGGCTGTGATGATGCTGACCGGGTCGGCAAGCACGGCTGCGTCAGGCTATATGCAGACCATCTTCCGGGTGCAGTCGGCAGGGGTGCTGGACGGCAAGCAGAAGGAACGCTGCTACGTCTTTGACTTTGCCCCGGACCGTGCCCTGAACGTGATTTCTGAGGTCAACCGCATTACCAAGCGGGGCCGGACCAACGAGGAGCAGAACCGGGCGGCACTGGGCGAGTTTTTGAACTTCTGCCCGGTGATTGCGGTGGACGGCACCCAGATGACTGCATACAGCGTCTCCAGAATGATGCGACAGATCAAGCGTCTGACGGTGGATAGAGCCATCAAGAGCGGCTTTGACGATGAATCGGTCTACAAGCAGGATACCGGCATTGTCATGGACGAGGAGGATGTGGAGCTGTTCCATACCCTGTCGGACAAGCTCAGCGAGCAGAAAGCCGCCAAAAAGGAAACCAAAGTCCACATCAACCATCAGGGACTGACGGGCGAGGAATACGAGAAGGCAGACAAGATTTCCAACAAGCCTAAGCGGGAGCGCACCAAAGAGGACGATGACCTGCTCAAGAAACTGCAAGAGCAGAAGAAAGAGCGCGAGAAGGTCATCCGGCTGCTGCGGAATGTGTCCATCCGCCTGCCCCTGCTGATTTACGGTGCCAAGGTGGATTTGACCGAAAGCATCAAGATGGCAGACTTCATCACGCTGGTGGATGAGGAATCTTGGCAGGAGTTTATGCCCAAAACCGTGGACAAGCCCCTGTTCCGCAAGTTGCTGAAATACTACGACGAGGATGTGGTCAGTGGGGCGGGTCTGCGCATTCGCCGCATGGCAAAGGCTGCGGACGAGCTGCCGCCCACCGAGCGTGTAAAGCGTATTGCCGAGATCTTCAGCCACTTCCGCAACCCCGATAAGGAAACCGTTCTGACCCCGTGGCGGGTGGTGAACCTTCATCTGAGCAGCATGGTGGGCGGTTACAGCTTCCTCAACGAGCAGTTTGACTCGCAGGAGGTTCTGGAGGAGCCTCGTCTGGTGGATCAGGGGCAGGTCACGGAGGACATCTTCCTCAACCCGGAGGCACGGATTCTGGAAATGAACTCCAAATCCGGCCTGTATCCCCTGTATATGGCATACAGCCTGTACGCTATGAAGCTGCCCGGCCCGGAGGACAAGCTGCCATTGGAGCAGACACAGGCTCTCTGGCAGGAAACCGTGGAGCAGCAGATCTTTGTTCTGTGCAAGACCCGGATGGCAGAAAGCATCACTCGGCGGACGCTGGTGGGCTATCAGGATTGGGCGGTCAACACCACCTACATTCCGCACCTGCTGGAACGGATGGAAAAAGACCCGCAGCGTCTGGCAAAGAAGCTGCGGCGCACCGATACATGGGGAAAGGAGGGACAGCCCATGAAATTTGATGCCATTGTGGGCAATCCGCCGTATCAGCTGGAAACAAGTGGAGACAGCAGACAAGCTGTTCCTATCTACGATTTGTTTGTGAATACCGCGAAGTTGGTTGAACCACATTATTTGTCAATGATTATGCCTTCTCGATGGTTTGCTGGTGGCATGGGATTAGATGACTTCCGAAATGATATGATGCATGACCATCGAATCGTGAAGTTGGTTGACTATACCAATGCAAAAGAGTGTTTTCCGCAAATTAGTATTAGCGGAGGTATTTGCTATTTCCTTTGGGATAGTAAATATGATGGAATGTGCAATTTTATCAGCATTCGTAACGGCGACGTGCACAGCTCTAATCGCGCATTAGACGAATTTCCAATTCTAGTTCGGTACAATGAGGCAATTTCCATACTGCATAAGATTGCAGCAAAAAAAGAATCTCGTTTTGACGAGATTGTAAGCCCCCTTATGCCCTATGGCTTGCCAACAAACTATCGAGGCAAAATGGAAAAAGACCGTGCGGATGACCTTGCTCTTTATGCGAGCGATGGGGTGACCTACATCCATCGAGACGAAGTGAATAAAGGGACTAATAGTGTGGATAAATACAAAATCCTTATTAGTAAAACGGGTGCCGAACACGCTGGTGAGCCGGGAAAAGACGGAATGTTTAAGGTTTTAACATCGTCTATGAGAATTATCAACCCGGGCGAAGTATGCACACATTCGTATTTTGTGATTGGTGCGTATGATGATTACAGCCATGCCGAAAATACGTTGCTGTATTTGAAAACTAAATTTGTCAGGGCGTTGATTCTGCTTGCATTGACATCAATCAACTTGTCAAAGCTTGTTTTCCCGTTTGTTCCGATGCAGGACTTCAGCAAATCTTGGACGGATGAAGAACTATACAAGAAGTATGAGCTGACGGAAGATGAGATTGCGTTTATTGAGAGTACGATTCGGGTGATGGAATAAGAAAAAAACCAGAAGATTAAAGATGAACGGAATATCTGTTAAAAATATTGATGGAGAGATAAAATTACATTATATCACGATTGGATGTAAAAAATCAATAACCGTTTTCTTATGAAATATGTAGTGGATTTCAAACATCGTGTTGTGGTATGATGAAATCGGAAAGGGGTGAGATTCGTGGAGAAAATTTACGCTTTCACGGACGAATCTGGTTCTTTTGGCTGGGAATTGGACAATGAAAACACTTCTACTCATTTTATCATTACAGCCATCATTGTAAGAGAGTCGGATGTTGATGCTGTTAGAACAGCCGTGGCGGATATTCGAGATCGTTATTTTCCAAAAGGCGAAATAAAGTCGTCTAAAATTGGAAAAAAAACATAATCGCCGGAAGAAGATACTCGAAGAAACTTTGGATATTCCATATCGAATTTTTGCAGTTGTTGTAGATAAAAAGCTTCTGAAAGATTCTCGTGGATTGAGATTTAAGCCTCCATTCTATAAATTTATGAACAATATTGTTCATAAAGAACTTCGTGCGGCTTTCAAAAATTTGGTGGTTGTTGCAGACGAAATTGGCGGGAGCGATTATATGCAGAGCTTCTGCAAATATGTTGAAGAACATTCTGAAATTCCCAATTTGTATGGAGAGAGTGAATTCTCCTTTGAAAATAGCAAAGCAGAAGTTGTCGTCCAATTAGCGGATTTAATTAGTGGAACATTATCTTTCTTATATGATGAGCATAAGAAAGATGCATCTGTTCCAGATTACCAAGAAATTCTTAAGGATAAGATCATCAGAATAGAACAATATCCGAAGACATTTTATAATTATGATTTGGAAAAGAGTGCACTTGCATCAGAGTATGATAAAGACATTGCTGAGATTTGTCTTCATCAGGCTATCAATTTTATTCGTGAGCACGAGGATGACGAGAGCGAACTTTGTCAGGCACAGTTAATTGTTCTTAAATATCTTTTGTTCCGGTTTATGAATAATGATACGAGAGCTTATATTCCGACGAGTGAACTTATTCACCAACTTGAGTGGACGAAATACGGAAAAATTAAAGAGCAACCATTTAGAACAAATATAATTGGTGGACTAAGGGATGCTGGAGTTATTATTTCTGGATCACATCATAAAAAGGGATATAAAATTCCATCAAAAAAATCCGAGATCGAAGATTTTTTGAATCATGATGTTTCAATTATTTTGCCGATGCTGGGACGTTTGAAAAAATGTCTTGATACAGTGAAATTAGGAACTTGTGGTGTGGTAGACTTGTATCAAGCAGATGCATATAAAGAACTAAAGGCATTTATTGAAAAAGATATGGCCGAATAAGTTTTAGAGAAGGGAGGAACCAACCATGACCGAACAAGCACTCCGCAAAATGATTGCTGCCGGTGAAAGTACCCGGCAGGAGTTTAAGTCGTGGGTGAAGTGCAAGGACTACCGGCAGAGGAAAGACCTTGCGGTGAAAAGTGCGGTTGCGCTGGCAAACACAAAGGGCGGCGTTCTGCTGTTTGGCGTGGAAGATGACGGCACCATTACAGGCTGCCCCAAGAGCGACCCGCAGGCATTGATGGAAGCTATCTACGATATGACCCGGCCCAGCCTGTTTACCGAAATTGAGCCGGTGGAAACCTCTGACGGCGTGGTGCTGGTGGTGTCGGTGGAGAAATCCAGTTCTCATGTTGCCACCACCGGCGGCATCTATTACAGACGGCTGGGAAATGTGACAAAGCCCGACTACCCGGCAAACGATGTGTACTCCCCTGCCGATAACCCGGATTTTTCGGCAAAGATCGTGGAGGGGGCATCCGAAAGCGACATTGACCTGCTGGAAGTGTACCGTCTGAAAGAGAAGCTGCGGATTCGGGATGCAGGCTCTGCCCTGCCGGACTTGGCAGATACCACTTTTCTGGACAACCTGAACCTGATCCGCATGGATAAGGACGAAGTGCGTGTGACGGTGGCAGGGCTGCTGTTTGTGGGCAAGGCAGCGTCTATTGCACGGCTGCTGCCGCAGGCAGAGGTGATCTACCTCCATTACAGTGACGAAGCGCAGACGGAATACGACAACCGAATGGATATGCAGGAGCCAGTGATCTCGATTCTGGATAAGCTGACCGAGCGCATCCGCACCTATAATCGTCTGACCAATGTGCAGGTGGGACTGTTCCGGCTGGAGGTGTATGATTTCTCCGAAGCGGTTTTTCAGGAGGCGTTGCTGAATGCGCTGGCGCACCGCTCCTATGAGGACATGGCACCGGTCTACGTCAAGCACTACCCCACAAAGATCGTGATTGAAAACCCCGGCGGCTTTCCGGGGGACATCAATGAAAGCAACATCATCACCCACCAGTCCATTCCCCGGAACAAGCTGATCGCCATGACCCTTCAGCACCTGAAGTATGTGCAGCGTTCCGGGCAGGGCGTGGACATCATGTTCCAGAGTATGCTCACCGAGGGCAAGCCCTACCCGGAGTACGCCAGCACGCCCAACTCCGTCCGGCTGACCCTTCGCAGCACGATGGAGAATCAGAGCTTCGTGCGTTTCATCGCAGAGACACAGGATAAGCGGTCCAAGATGTTCACGCTGTCGGAGCTGATGATTCTGCACTATCTGCGGGAGCACCAGAAAATCACCCTGAAGCAGGCGGCAAAGACGATTCAGGAAACCGATGACAACGCCCACAAGGTTCTGAACGCTCTCCGGGACGAGGGGCTTTTGGAACTCAACGGCAAGACCTATATGCTGTCCCTCAAGGTCTACGAAACGGTGAAAACCGATGTGGCCTATGTGCAGGATAAGACGGTCAGCCAGATTCAGGCAAAGGATCGGATTCTTGAATATCTGAAGCATAAGCCGTCGATTACGAATCAGAAAGCACAAGAGCTGTGTGGATACACAAAAGATCAGGCATACCGTATTCTTCGAAAGCTTGTAGAAGAAGGGAAGATTGAAGTAAAAGGAGCAGGGCGCGGAAGGAGATACTGCTTAAAAGAAAATCAGCGATAAAAACGCGCGCCGCGCGATTATTGAGCGCAAAGAAATCCGCGATTTTCTTGAGAATGAACAAAAAACAACTTTGACTCGATGAAAATTGAGAATAAAAAGAGCGCACCGAAATGCGCGCCGCGCGATTAGCTGTTTTGCCGCGCGTTTTTGTCAATCAATCTTCCAGCCTACCATGGTCACATTCCAGCGACAGGCAGTGCTCTATCTCTCCTTTCAGCACCAGCTGCATGTGTTCCAAGAATTTATTATAGTGAATTGCTCCAGTGCAGTAGACCTATAGATGGAAGGAAAGCTAAAAGATATAGAGGAAGTGTAAACATAATCCTAGAGTTTGGTTGATAAGGGAATGATGGAACCAAGGAGAATATGCTATGAGTAGTAGATATATAGCCGAAGATGTAAGAAAGAGATTATATGCAGAATCACTGGGAAGATGTATGAATCCAGCATGCCAGAAGAAGCTATTTAGCGGAAATGGAGATATTATTGAAAAGGCTCATGTTGACCCGTACTGTGAAAGTGCGAATAACGCATTTGAAAATTTAGTCCTATTATGTCCCAATTGCCATACTGATTTTGACAAAAACCATGCTTTTACGGCTGAAGAAGTTTTAAGCTGGAAGAAAATCAGAAGAGAAGAGGTGGAACGTTTATTCAGTAAAAAATTTTCAAATTTTGATGAACTGAAAGACGCAGTCTCGCCATTGCTAGAAGAGAACAAGTCCATATATGAAAATTATTATTTAAATGGAAACAAAACTCTTTGGAATAAATTCGAGGCTAAAATTTTGCAGAATAATAAAAAATTAAAGCTTTTGCTTTCTGCGAATTTGGGATTGCTTCAGCACAACAAAGAAGAAGATTACTCGAATCTAGAATGCGCTCGACAATTTATTGCACATGTGGAAGAGTTTGAGGTGACTCGTACTGATGCAGAAAAGATTAGAGCAGTTCTCTTTCCTATTAAGATTGATTCAATGTTTGGTATAGAACCTGTCAAGGAATCTATCATTCCCTCTACAGAATCTTTGGAACTTTTAATAGAAAAATTGGAGAGCGAAGGAAAATTTGAAGGGATAACCTTAGGTGTGGAACGTCCATTTATCCTGGTTAATGACGGTAAAATGGTGAATTCTGTATTTTTAGATGATGCGCCTAGGTTAAGGCAAATGTACTATAACTATAAATGTTTTAGAAGAGCAAAAATACGTTTGGATAGTTTGAACTTTGCATTAAAATATATTCGGTCAAGAAAATGTGACTTTGAATTTTTTGCGCATGCTAATTTGAGAGAAATCATGGTGCAAGGTCAAAAGATGACTTTTGTTTATGAATACTGTTTAAGTGAAGCGTTCTTAAAACAGTTAACGCCAGAAGAAAACAGTATCATTGTAAATTTGCATAATTGGAATGGAAAAAACTGCATTTCACCTCAAGCATATTCTTTAGCAGAAAAAATGAGAGTGAGATTATTAACGATGGACGACTTTTATGAGTGTATTCGTGAAATCAAAAAATAACATTTTAGAGATTATAAAGACACACGAGGCACTTTTTGGACCTTTTGAACGCGTTTACTTGTTTGGATCTGCAATGAGATTAGGTTGTATTCCCCATGATATAGATATTTTAATTATTTATACAAGTTACTCACAAGAAATAGAAAATGCATCACTAGAAGCTTCGACTGTGTTGCAAAAGGAAACAGGGTTGCCTATTGATTTGACTATGTTAAGTGTCGAGGAAGAGAAAGATACAGAATTTCTGAAAAAAATCGCACCGCACTATTTAAAAATAAAGTGACGCTAGATGTGGTTAAATTTACTGGTGGGTTCGTTAGTCTTCCGGCCTGCCGTGCTCACATCCCAGCGACAGATAATGCTCCATCTCCCCTCTCAGCACCATCTGTGCGTACTCCAAGGGCTTATTATACAGCAGCCAGTCCAGCTCTGCTCGCTGTGCCGGGGCGTTGCCGTACTCGTCCTCCACGGCGATGCAGTCGATGGTAACGGCAGAGCCATCCTCGAACCGGGCTTCCACCCGGTTGGTATCCATGTTGTAGTGGCAGGAAAGCAATTTCGTCATAGTTGTATCCTCCAGGACTTGATTTTTGGTGTGCGGTCACTCGAACCAATGCCGTCAAGTCGTTGTCGGATAAATCGATTTTTCATTTGCCTGAGAGTAAGTGCACGGTTTCTGCACGGTTTTTGCACGGTTTCAAAACGTGCAAAGGGTGCAGAAACTCGAAGTTCAAAACCTGCGATGCATCGCAAAGAAATGACGTTAAAGCGCAACTTCCAAAAATTGAGGGAATCGCCCGGCGTGCGCTACGAATCAGTAGGCCGTGGGTTCGAGTCCCTTCCATCGCAGTAAAGCAATCCAAATCCGAACCATTTTCCTTTGATGCGGCTTGGGCCGCTTCCTCAAACGTGATGGTCTGTGTCCCTTCTTTATAGTTGAAGGCAATTAAAACCTTATCATCGTACAGATAAATCGAATTGATGAATGTATCCACCAACGCCTGCCGCTGGTCTTTCAGGCTCATGTCCAATTTACGGAACCTCATCAGCCAGAAACGGATAAATTCCTCTTTGATCTTGGGCTTTGCCAGCTTTTCTTCCGCAATGCGGGCTTCAAGCTCTCGCTTGGTTTCTTCGAGCTGCTCCAGCCGCTCCTTGGTGGAACTAGTGAGGATTCCGGCCTGAATCGCGTTGAGCATATTCTGGATACCCGATTCCGCATCCCGGAGCTGCTTCTCATAGAGGGGAAGATTGGTGTTCTCCCGGTCTTGCAGCTCCATGACCTTGGCAATGATGGATTCCATGGCGGCATCGTCCCGGACAAGCTGCATGGTCTGGTTGACCACCAGATCTTCGAGCCACTGTTTGCGGACGGTTTTCTTCTTGCAGCCCTTCTTCTTTTTGACCGTGGCACATTTATAGTAGCGGTGGACTTCTCCCGTCCGGCTTGTGCCGCTTTCGCCAAACATCAGCGCACCGCAGCAACCACAGTGCAGCTTGGTTGTCAGCAGGTAATCGTCCTCTGCCTTTCTTCGGGCAGGGGCTTTCTTGTTTTTGGCAATCTTTTCCTGCACATCATCGAACAGTTCCAGCGGCACGATGGGCGGAATCGCATCCGGCACGACCACATCCCGGAATTTCAGTTCTCCGATATAACGCCGGTTTTTGAGCATGTGCTCCACGCTGTTGTAAGTAAATTCGCCTCCGACCGGGTTCTTGATGCCGTTTTCATTCAGCCAGTCCCGAATCTCTTTCATCGTGAGGCCATCCCGATACTTCGTGAACGATTCCAGCACGAAAGGGGAGGCAAGCGGGTCGATGTGAAATTTCCGCTCGGAATCCAGCGTATATCCAAACGTTCCACGACCACCGTTGCAGCGGCCTTTCAGGATGTTCTCTGTCTGTCCACGGACAACCTTTTCGGCAAGGTCGGCAGAGTAGTATTCTGCATAGCCCTCCAGAACCGATTCCAGAATGATACCCTCTGGCCCCTCGGAGATGATCTCCGTAGCCGACATGAGCTTGACACCGTTCTTCTTCAGCTGGGTCTTATACCGGGCACTGTCGTAGCGATTCCGGGCAAAGCGGTCAAGTTTCCAGACCAGAACAATATCAAACAGCTTCTTGTCGCTGTCCTTTATCATCTGTTGGAATTGAGGGCGATTATCCGTCTTGGCAGAGATGGCGCGGTCAATGTAGTGCTTGACGATAGTGATGTCATTCTTTTCGGCATAGGCCGTGCATTCACGAATCTGGCCTTCGATGGATTCTTCACGCTGATTGTCGCTGGAATAACGGGCGTAGATCACGGCGGTCATGGCGGACACCTCCTATTTATACATCATTGAACGGTGGAGCGTTCTTTCAAAACAATGTTTCGTATAATCTATATATCATATTTTGCGGAAGATTGCAAGATGAATTTATATTAAAAACCGGCAGTTCTCTGTTTTCTAAGAACTGCCGGTCATACTTCTTATTTACCCCAGACGGTCTCGGCGATTTCCTTGACCAGTTTGAGCTTGTTCCACTGTTCCAGCTCGGTCAGCTTATTGCCGATCTCACAGGATGCAAAGCCGCACTGCGGGCTGAGGCAGAGACGGTCGAGAGGAATGTACTTCTCTGCCTCATGAATGCGGGCGATGACGGTATCCTTATTTTCCAGTCGGGGAGATTTGGTGGTGACAAGACCCAGCACCACTTTTTTGCCATCGGCCACATACTTCAGCGGCTCAAAGCTGCCGGAACGCGCATCGTCAAATTCCAGATAGAACGCATCCACATTTTCCTGTGCCAGCAGGAAGGGAGCAACGGTGAAGTAATCGCCCTCGCTGGCCCAAGTGGAATGATAGTTGCCACGGCAGACATGAGTGGTGATCGTCAGACCCTCCGGGCGGTTTTCCAGTGCCAAATTGTTCAGACGCAGGTACTCTGCGGCTACATCCTCCACTTTGGTATTGCTCTCCTTGAGGAAGTTCTGGTAATTCGGGTCTCCGATCATGCCCCATGTGCAGTCGTCAAACTGGATATTGCGGCAGCCAGCGGCATACAACTCCTGAATGACGGTGCGGTAGGCGACAGCAATATCCTGAATCAGCTGTTCGTGGTCAGGGTAAACAGTATCCGTGTTTTTACCGTTGTCCTCGCGGTACAGTTCGGCCAGCAGCTGCGCCGGGGCAGGCATAGTTTGGCGGGCGATGCAATTCTCATCCTCAAACTGCTTAACAAATTTGTAGTGCTCTACAAAAGGGTGGTTCTCACCGCTGATCTTACCACTCACTTTAATGGAACCGTGGGTAGTCTCCTCACCGTGGAAGAAGTAGCCGTGATCCAGTTCCACTTCCTCAATGCCGTGGAAGCCCCACATGAAGTCCAGATGCCAGTAGCTGCGGCGGAACTCGCCATCGGTGATGGCGTGATAACCAGCACGCTTCTGCTTCTCGATGAGGCGGGTGATTTCCTCATTTTCCACCGCGGTCAGCGCAGCATGGTCGATCTCGCCAGCCTTGAACTGGGCACGTGCCTCTTTCAAGTGCTGGGGGCGCAGGAAGCTGCCCACAAAGTCATAACGGAACGGTGATTTCAACTCTGCCATATCGTAAAACCCTCTCTATACGTCAATTTTCAGTACTCGTTGCTTGATGGCAACAGTATACCGCAGGAGTTGATTTGTGTAAAATACGAAATGCAGACGGTTTGACATAGCTTGAAGCTATACTTGCTCCGTATACTTTTTCAGAATCTCAATATACTGTTTTCCGAATCGTCCGGGCTGCACCTGTTTGTGGGTCAGATAGCCGATTTGCATGGAATCATCTACCAACAGCGGCACGGCACGGATGTTCGGACCGTTGAGTGTTTCGCTGATGACGCCGCTGCAAATGGTATAACCATCCAGACCGATCAGCAGATTGAACAGTGTTGCGCGGTCACGCACCAGAATGTCCTTTTTGCTGTCCAGAGTGCTCAAAATCTCCTCCGAAAAATAGAACGCATTGTGCTCCCCCTGCTCATAGGAAAGGCGTGGGTAGGGCTTCAAATCGTCCAGTGTCAAAGCCTTTTTCTGCGCCAACGGGCTAGATGCACTGACGAACACATGGGGCTTTGCGGTGAAGAGCGGCGTGAAAGTCAAATCGTGTTCCCGGATGACCTTGCGCAGAACGGTTTCATTGTCGTTGTTCAAATAGAGTACGCCCACCTCACTGCGCAGCTTTGCAACATCCTCAATGATCTCATAGGTCTGCGTCTCCCGAATGCGGAAATCATATTCCTCTCCGCCGTATTCTTTCAGCAACTCCACAAAGGCTTCCACGGCAAAGGAATAGTGTTGGGCCGACACGCAGAACTGATGCTTGACCGGAGCTGAGCCGAGATATTTTTCCTCGATGAGTTCCATCTGGGCCAGCACCTGCCGGGCATATCCCAGAAACTCCTCTCCCTCCGGGGTCAGAGCCACACCCCGATTGGTGCGGTGAAAAATAGTCAGTCCAACTTCCTGTTCCAACTCCCGGATGGCATTGGTCAGGCTGGGCTGTGCGATGAAAAACTGCTGTGCCGCCCGGCTGATGGTGCCGGTGTCGGCTACAGCGGTAGCGTAACGAAGCTGCTGTAAGGTCATAGCGGATTCCTCCCGATGGCTTTTTTATCATCCTATCGCAGAACGGACAAAAACGCAATGTCTTTTCTTGTTTGCAATACCAACCGAATATTGTCGGCATATTCAAGATACGTTTTACCCATCCTGCAATTTCCCTTATAATAGCACCGCAGTCTTAAAGGACTGCAACATTCCCATATCAAAAAGGAGGCTTTCCGGTATGGGACAGCGGCAAAGCGAGATCATCAAAAATCACATGGAAGTCTACTGGCACGATTATGCGTCCGCCAGTAAGGGCAACCCCATTACCGAGGCGGGACTTGTGGAAAAAGCCTCCGTCATTGGCCGCACCGGGCTGATGCTGCTGGAATGCGGCACCGGCGCATGGCGCGTCCGAAGCTCCATGAACACCCTTTCGCGGGAGCTGGGTGTCACAACGACAGCAGATATCGGCCTGTTGTCCATTGAGTTCACCTGCTTTGATGGCGACCAGTGTTATACCCAGTCGCTCTGTCTGACAAACACGGGCGTGAACACCTCCCGCTTGAACCGGCTGGAGCATTTCGTCAGCGACTTCGACCGGGAGGGCAAATTTATGACCGGCGAAGAACTGCACAGCCACCTCGACGAGATCGAGCGTATCCACGGCTTGTATTCGCCGGTTGCGCTGGGCTTTGCAGCCGCACTGGCCTGCAGCTGCTTCACCTTTCTGCTGGGCGGCGGCATCGTTGAGATGCTATGTGCCTTCTGTGGCGCGGGCATCGGCAACTTTGTACGGTGCAAGTTGACAAAGCACCACTTCACTCTGTTTCTGGGCATCACAGCTTCGGTCTGTTCGGCGAGCCTCGTGTATGCCGTCCTGCTGAAGCTGGCCGAGGTGCTGTTTGCCGTATCGGCGCAGCACGAGGCGGGATATATCTGCTCCATGCTCTTCATCATTCCGGGCTTTCCGTTCATCACCAGCGGCATCGACCTTGCCAAGCTGGATATGCGCTCCGGGCTGGAGCGTCTGGCTTACGCCGTTCTTATCATTCTGGTGGCGACCATGACGGCATGGATCATGGCACTGCTGCTGCATTTGCAGCCGGTGCAGTTCCCGGCTTTGAGCCTGACGCTCCCGGAAGAGATCCTGTTCCGGCTGCTGACGAGCTTTGGCGGTGTGTTCGGCTTTTCGCTGATGTTCAACAGCCCCCGGAATCTGGCAGTCTGCGCCGCGCTCATCGGTGCGGTGACGAACACGTTCCGGCTGGAGCTGGTAAGCCTTGCAGGGTTCCCGCCTGCCGTAGCGGCGTTTCTGGGCGCATTGCTGGCCGGCCTGCTGGCATCCTGCCTGAAGAGCGCCGCAGGTTATCCCCGCATCTCTGTCACGGTTCCGTCCATTGTTATCATGGTGCCGGGGCTGTATTTCTACCGCGCCATCTATAATCTGGGCATCCTGTCCCTGACGGATTCTGCCACATGGTTTGCAAACGCCATCCTCATCATCGTGGCGCTGCCGCTGGGTCTGATCTTTGCCCGCATCATCACCGATAAGACATTCCGTTATTGCACCTGAGGTGCAATGCCTTCCATTCTCCCCTCTATAATGCAAAACGCAGCGAGCCGTCAGAAGGTTCGCTGCGTTTTGTTTTGCTGTGTGATGCACTTATAAAGGGAGTTCGTTTGTAGGAGAGCTTACTCCCCGTAAACGATCTTGGTAGCCGTTTCTACATGGCGTTCCAGCCGGTCAGCAAAGTGCTCCAGCGGCAGAAAAACGCCCAGTTCATCGTAGCGGGTGCCGCCGTCCTTCAGCGTGTCCTGTCCATAGTAGACCACGGAACGGGGCAGTGCGTGCTGCAGCTTCATCTGGATGTCCCAGACGGTGGAATAGGCTTCGGCTTCGGTCACCTTCTGCTTTACGGTGTCCGGCAGTTCGTAAATCAGCAGCAGCCCCAGATGCTGGTTATAGTGGTACTCCACCACATCCATAGAGCCTTCGTCGTAGCCGTGATACTTGCAGTAGCCGCTGGCAAGGTACATTTTCACCTTTTCCTGCTTCTGGAACACCCGGACAAACCGATCATATAGCTTTTTATTGACTGCAAACTTATTGTCCGGCAAAAGAACGCCGGCATCATCCGTCAGAATCACCGGGTTCGGCTGGCCGTCCGCATTGAACTTAAAGGGGATCAATGCCGCATTCCGCAGCAGATCAAACATACTGTGCTGACAGAGCGCCATCAGAAATGCAGACAGATCCTTGTTCTCGTAGGCATCGAATAATGCCGCAGCAAACTGTTGTGCACTCAGCGTCGGCGCATCCAGTACGTCTGCCATGTCCAGCGAATCGTTGAAGGTATCCATCAGACGGCGGCAGGCTTCCGGATTTTTCAGGATCTCCCCGAACAGTGCCTCTGCTTTTTCTTCTCTTGGAAATATCGTAGCCATCAAAAAGACCCTCTTTCTGTTTATTTCCAACTGTTATTATAGGTTCAGAAAGTCCTGCTGTGAAATACTGCTTTTATATCGCCGCTATATGCAGAATACTTTTTACACATTTTCTAAGTGCCTGTATAATGACACTGCAATCTTGAAATTGCACGAGGGAAATAGAAAAGTATATAAAGTTGGTTTGAACGGAGGCAGTTCCTATGTCTGAGGTCAAAAAGGTCGTGCTGGCATATTCCGGCGGTCTGGATACGTCCATCATCATCCCGTGGCTGAAAGAGCACTATAACAACTGCGAAGTCATTGCCGTGTGCGGCAATGTGGGACAGAAGGGTGAACTGGACGGTTTGGAGGAGCGTGCGAAGGCAAGTGGCGCATCCAAGCTGTACATCGAAGACCTGACCGACGAGTTCGTGGAGGACTACGTCATCCCTACCATGCAGGCCGGAGCCGATTATGAGGGCTATCTGCTGGGCACCAGCTTTGCCCGCCCGATTTTGGCAAAGCGCGTCGTGGAGATTGCCCGTGCCGAGGGTGCGGATGCGGTCTGCCACGGCAGCACCGGTAAGGGCAACGATCAGGTGCGCTTTGAGCTGGCCATCATGCACTTTGCACCCGACCTAAAGATCATCACCCCGTGGCGTGAGTGGGATATCCAGAGCCGCGATGAAGAGATCGACTACGCCGAGGCTCATCACATCCCGCTGAAGATCAGCCGCGAGACGAACTACTCCAAGGACAAGAACCTGTGGCATCTGAGCCATGAGGGCCTTGACCTCGAAGATCCGGGCAACGAGCCGCAGTACGACAAACCCGGCTTCCTTGAGCTGGGCGTCAGCCCCAAGACTGCCCCGGACAAGTCCGAGTTTGTGGAGCTGGAATTTGAACAGGGCGTGCCGGTGGCTCTGAACGGCGAGAAGCTGAATCCCGCCGCCATCATTGCAAAGCTCAACGAGATTGGCGGACGCAACGGCATCGGCCTGTACGACGTGGTGGAGAACCGTCTGGTGGGCATGAAGAGCCGCGGCGTCTACGAGACCCCCGGCGGCACCATTCTGTACAAGGCGCATGAAGTGCTGGAGACCCTGACATTGGACAAGCTGACTGCCCACAAGAAGCGCGAGCTGGCCATCACCTTTGGCGAGCTGGTTTACGACGGCCAGTGGTTCAGCCCTCTGCGCAAGGCTCTGAGTGCTTTCGTCACCTCCACGCAGGAGTACGTCACCGGCAAAGTCCGTCTGGAACTGTATAAGGGCAACCTCATCAATGCAGGAGTCTGGTCGCCCTACTCCCTCTACCGGGAAGACATCGCCACCTTTGCCGCAGGCGGTGACTACAAGCAGAGCGATGCCACCGGTTTCATCAGCATCTACGGTCTGCCCACCAAGGTGCAGGCCATTGTAAACAGCGAAAAAGAAGGTAAATGAAGTAGTTTAGGCTGATTGCCGTATCCATAGAGCCTCCCCAAAAGAAGAAAACCGCCCCGCAACACACCCGATTCATTTTGCCGCCGATTCACCCGACAAAATCATCGCTGCGCTGCGTGGGCGGTTTTCTGTTTTGAAAAAGGCACAGTCATATAGTGCTCAATGATGTTTTTGCACAAAAATCGTTGTCGCCTTGCTATCATCAGATTTGCCTGTGCCCATCCCTTGAACAGGAATACAGACCAATACCCAGTCAATTTTTCCTATACTCGCAAGATGCGTCATACTTTTCCCGCTTTACCGCAATAAATTTTCAAAATCCTCTTGACGTATTCAACATACCGTGGTATTTTCCTTGTAAATTCTACTGATTTTGTGGATTGGTCCAAACCCATCCACAAGATGTGGTTGTGTTCATTTTGAACACTGCCTCACCGTGGATTATCCCTGAAAGATCTACCGCCCCGCAACACATCCGATTCATTTTGCCGCCGATTCACCCGACAAAATCCATCGCTATGCTGCATGGGCGGTATTTTTCTTTTATGGGAAACGCACCTTGAAAATTTCATGAGCCGACCGGACGTGATACAGACTTTCCGTCAACGCCGCTGCACAAACAGGGGCAGGAACTTCGTTCGGAGCGAACGGTGATTCCCATCCATGAGCAGCACAACCTCTACTTATTTTTTTGCGTCTTAACAATTCGGAAACAATTACCCGGAAACGATTTTGAGCGCAGCGGTAGAGGGCAAGAACCGTCCCGTGGCCACAAATTTTCAATTCTTGAAAATGTTGTGCTCCATCGGGACTTCACTTCTTCAATGCACCTGCATTTCCGAAGTGATCTTGTTGGGGCGTGCCTGCCCCAAACCCTGCTCATGGTTCGCACCTGACGGTGCGAACAGCAACGGCGTGTCGTGCTTACATAACTTCACCGAGGAGTTATCGAACAGACAGGAGGTACAATGACCAAAACGAATGTTCAACCGATTCCTAGCAATTCCCAGCACCACGACACGCCGAACAACAAAACGCACGTCATCAAGTTCCGTGTGACAGCGGAGGAAAAAGCGTCACTGGAACTCACTTGCAAACTCCTGAATCTCTCCCTCTCCACTTTTATCCGCCGCGCCATCCACAACGTCAAGATCGAGAAAACAGTCATCGTTGCAGGCGGCGGAGAAGAAACCCTGACCGCTGTTTCCACCCTGCTTGCCCAGTGCAGCAAGGTAGGCATCAACCTCAACCAACTTGCACGTCACTTCAATTCCGGCGGTGCAGACACCGAGCAGATCCGGGCGAAAATCCTTGACGAACTTGCAGACCTGACTGCATTTCGGCTGCACGCCGAGAAAGTTCTGGGTGAACTGTATGGCAACGCTCAAGCATATCAGCTCTAAGAATTCGGACTACACCGCCATCGAAGCGTACCTCGTTTACCAGCACGATGAATTTTCCGGCAAGGTAATTCTGGACAAGCAAGGCCGACCCATGCTGCGAGAATCGTACATCCTCGATACCCTTGAGTGTGGCGATTTCTCATTCGCAACGGCCTGTCTGCTGGCAAACCGCAAGTATTGCAAGAACACCCAGCATGGTGATATCAAGAGCCACCAGTATATCATCAGCTTTGACCCACGCGATGCAGCCGACAATGGCTTGACCATGGAAACCGCACAGGCTCTCGGCCTGAAATTCTGCGAAGAGAACTTCCCCGGTCATCCCGCCATCGTCTGCACTCACCCGGATGGGCATAACCGTTCGGGAAACATCCACGTCCACATCGTGATCGGCAGCATCCGAACACGAGAGGTGGAGCGCAAGCCCTATATGCAGAAGCCCCGCGACTGGCTAGAGGGCATGAAACACTCCAGCACAGCCCAGACCATGCGGCATTTGCGTGTCGAGGTCATGGAGCTGTGCGAGGGTGCCGGACTGTACCAGATTGACCTTCTCAACGGCTCGAAAGAGCGCGTAAGCGAAGCGGAGTATTGGGCGCGCAGGCGTGGGCAGCAGAAGCTCGACCTTGCAAACGCCGCCCTTACCGTAGCCGGACAGCAGCCCCGGCAGAAGAAGTTTGAAACCGTAAAAGATACCCTGCGGAAACAGATTTCTTCAGTGCTGTACCGTGCCACGAGCTTTGAAGATTTTTCCGACAGGCTCTTGCAGCAGTATGGTATTGCCGTCAAGGAAAGCCGTGGGTGCCTAAGTTATCTACCTGCTGGAAGAACAAAGTTCATACGAGCGAAACATCTCGGTGACAAGTTCGATAAGGCGGCAGTGCTTGCCACGTTGCAGGCAAACGCCGAACGCAAACCTAAGGTGCAGTTCAAGCAGGATGCCATCGGGAAACTGATTGACATCCAGTCGAGGATGATCGAGGACAAGGGCATCGGCTATAAGCGTTGGCTCACGAAACACAATCTCAAAATTATGGCACAGACCGTGAAGCTTCTGCAGGAAAAGGGCTTGACCGACGAGGACACCTTGAACCAGCGCATCGCTGAACTGGAAACCAAGTATCACGACTCGCTAGCGGTGGTGAAAGACCTCGAAGGTCGCATGAAAGCCAACAATGAGCTGCGCTATCACATCGCAGCCTACACCAGCACCAAGAATGTTGCCCAGCAGTTAAAGACCGCCAAGCGCCCCGCAGTCTTTGAGGAACAGCATCGTGCAGAGCTGACAGCGTACCGGGCGGCAGCAGCCTATTTCAAGGCAAACAACCTCACCAAGCTGCCCAGCCCGAAAAAACTGGAAGCCGAGTATGCGCAGCTGGCATCCGAAAAGGCAAAGTTCTACGAGCAGTACAAGGAAGCTAAGGAAGAACTGCTCAAACTGAAAACCGCAAAGCAGAATGTTGCGTCCTTTTTCCGGGAGGAAGAACAGACGCAGCAGGAGAGATAAAGGAGTGTGCGTATGATCAATCTGAAAATCGACCCGGAGTTCCAGTCCCAGATTCCTCCTCTGACCGATGATGAATTTAAGCAGCTTGAAGAAAACATCCTCAAAGAGGGCAAGCTGCTCTCTCCTTTGATTGTCTGGAACAATACCCTTGTTGATGGACACAACCGTTATGCCATTCTCCAGAAGCATCCTGAGATTTATTTCTCCACCATGCCGCTCCCCTTTGAAAGCCGGGAAGAAGTTCTCGCTTGGATTTGCAAAAACCAGTTGGGGCGGCGCAATTTAACCCCGGAGCAAAAGAAGTTTCTGATGGGCAAGCAGTATTCCTCTGAAAAGCGTACCGAAGCATTTCGCGGCAATCAGCATACTGTAAAGAAATCTGGCAGTGTTCAATCTGGACACAAGCAGAAGCCCATGAAAACCTGTGAGCGCATTGCACAGGAAAATCACAGCAGCGCAAGTTCAGTCCGCCGTGCAGAATACTACGCCCACGGCGTTGACGTTGCGGATGAACTGTCTCCCGGTTTCCGTGATTGGTTCTTCCGCGAGGAACTGCACATTCCCGATTATCTTCTCGAAAATCTCGGCAAGGCCAAGCCCGAAGAACAGGCTGAAATTTTTGAGGAAATCAAGAATTATGTACCGAAGCCGAAGAAAGTCAAGCCTAACAAAGTAACGGTGAAGCAGGCAGAGAAAGCCGCCAGCAACACTATTGATGAAAACTATGATGTTCCCCAAAAGTTTCTCGAACTGTACTACCGGCTCCACAATGCTGAATCTCTCATGCGAAAGAGTTGGGAGATTACGTTCGACTTGAACCCGAAACTTCTTACGCATCCGGAACAGGTCAAAGTTCTTCGCTTTGCCTTGAAACCTCATCTTGAATTTTTGAAAACGCTGGACGAAGTTCTTGCAGAATCCAGCGGTGAATCCTCTAAAACGGCATAACGACAGGCACTTGTAAGCCATCAACGAGCCACCAGCCGCAAGTGCAGGGCGGAAAGCATCCGCGCCCTTGCGCCTGATAAAAATTGGAACTTTGATTTTCTCGCCCGGCTTTGCCACGGTGGGACGATCAAAGGAGCGTGCGTTTGAACAAAAAGAAAAAGTCCACAAACACTTCCCCCTACCCCGATGAAGCCATCGACCGTCTGGCACGGGCATTCTACCCGGCCATCCTTGCCTGCTGGAACAGCGAGGAAGGGCAAAGAGAATTTGCTGCATGGCAGGCAGAGCAGGCTCATCACACCACCAGCAAAGAAAAACAGAGCGTTCCCGACGGGGAACGCCCTGTTATACATATCGCTATCGTATGTGGATTTTTGCAGGGTGCGTCCGGCAGGGCGCACCCTGTTTTTTCTTTGTTATATATCCGATGTACCAAACTGCGTATTCTTATGGGAGAAACAATTCCTCTCTACCGTGCCATGACCTCACACTTTCTGTGGGCGAGCCGGACAATGCCGCTGCACAAACAGGGGCAGGAACTTCGTTCGGAGCAACCGGCGCCCCCCTTACATGAGCAGAATTCCTCTACTTATTTTTGCGCCTTAACAATTCGGAAACATTTGTCGAACTTGTCGGGGCAACGCCCCTCCATCTGCTGTCGCAGACCGCGCTGCCGCTTAAAAGCCCCACTGGGGCTTTCATTGCTCCGCTGCGCTGCGCAAACGCGGTTCCACCCCAAACCCTGCTTAGAACGGACGAGGAGGAATTGTGTCAAATTGACACAATTCCTCCGCAGCAGTTCATGCGGGTCAAGCTGCAAAATAACGCTCGGCATATTCCAAGGATTTTTCCAGAAATTCCTGCAGCTTATCCGGATCATTATACATCCCATGGTTGGACTTCGGAAATTCGATATAGTCGTATGGAACGTCGTGAAAAAGGTACGCTTCCATGAGATAATTTTTTTGGTTCACGGGGACGCAATGGTCGATCCGGCCATAGGCGATCAGTGAAGGCACAGAATCATCGCTCACGATGCCTGCCGGAGAGATCTTCTGGATCTCCTGTGTATAATCCTCCAATTCCTTTCCGGTCATCATCTTGCAAAAGTCGTGTTCCGATGCGAGCTTGTCTACCTTCATGAGCAGGGTCCACTCGGATGGTTCAAAGTATGTGGGGGCAGCTACTTGGAAAACAAATCTGACCGGAATCGCAGAATTCCCGTTATAAGCCAGATTCATCGCCAAGGTCCCGCCTGCGGACACACCAAACGGAGCCATTCCTGCAATATGATATCCCAGTTCCTCCGTCCTTTGCCGGATCGCCCGGACTGCATTTTCAATTTCTTTGTTCATCTGATAAACGGACGCATCTTTTCCGTGCATCTGCAGAGTGTAATCCACGGATGCTGTAATGTACCCCTGTGCGGCATAGTATCTGCACCATGTTTCGCCATCAGCTTTTGAACCGGAGTTGAAGCTACCCCCGTGGATATAGAGGATCAAATTCTGATCCTGCGTCCTGTCCAGTCCGGCAGGAATATACAGGTCGTACTGGTTTCCGTTCTCGTTTTCATAGTTCTGGTCGCTGAAAACCGCGCAGGTCAGATCTTGTCCCAGCGACTTTACCAGTCGCTCCGGTGCACTTCCCAGCAGAAAGATCCTTGTCAATGCGCTGGCAAGAAACACCAGAACAAATATTCCGTTCTTCATGATATTTTTTCTTTCTCATATAATGTTATCCAACAGCAGCTTTCCGCATATTGCGCCCGAAATGCCAGCGGCAATTATCATAATTGCCACTACAAGAAGATCATTCTTTTGCATGATAGCCTCCTAAACGGTTCCTTTCATACAGAGTTAGTCCTTCATGTACTTGTCCAGATATTCCACCACAGCATCCAGATACTCCAGATAGGCCTTGTTGTCATTTTGCAGTCCGTGACCGGAATGCTCCGCTACGAAATGCCGGTGATCTACGCCGTTCTTTTCCAGTGCGGCGACCAGCGGCTTGGATGCGGCAAAGGGCTGCATCTTGTCGTGTGCGCCGTAGCAGAGGACAGAGGGCACCGTATCCTTTGTGACCCAGCGGTCAGCAGAGATCGGTTTGACTGCATCCAGATAGGCACCGGATGTGATATCCTCCGGGGTCAGCGCCTGACCGGACATTACACTGAACAGTCCTGCGGCGGCCTCCGGGCTTTGGTCGAGACCGAAGATGCCCCAATCCTCCACATGAAAGCTGCCGGGGCCGACTGCTTCAAATACCATTCTGACCGGAAGCGGCGAGGTGTCGGCATCCCGGTAGGCATAGATCAGCGCAAGACATCCGCCTGCGCTGCCGCCCGCAATCGCCATCCGGTCAAGCTTATACCCCAGTTTTTCGGCTGCTGCAACCACATAGGGCATGGCGGCTTTGATCTCCTCCGACTGGCTGTATACGCTGGCATCCGGGTTTTCTTCCGTAAACAATGTGTAGTTGATTCCTGCCGCCACATAGCCTTTGCTGCACAGCCATTTCAGCATCTCGGCATCACCGGCTTTGTCTCCGCTGGTAAACCCACCGGCGTGGAGATAGACCACAAGACCGTATGCATCCTGACTTTTGTCTGCCGGTACATAAAGATCAAATTTGTTGGCGGCACCCTCTCCATAAGGCAAATCGGTGTATGCCTTGCCGATCGTTTCATCCCAACGGGTGTTGTATTTGCCGTGGGTCGGGTCGCTGTTCAGTTTAAGCAAAGCAGAGCCGACAAACGCTGCAAGAAATGCAGCTGTATAAAGCAATCCCCATTTCAGTGTTTTCACAGAATATTCCCTCCAAACAGCGTGCCGCCCAGCAGCAGATTCAACACTTCTCGAACTGCCAAACGTCCCAATACAAAACCCACTGCAATAATGACGGCAAGTAAGATGATTCGTTTTGAAGTCATTGTCATAAAAACCTCCTTGACTTTTTGGTGGGACGAGTGTATCATCAAAACAGTGCTGAGTCAATCGTCTCAGCCGAAATGAGACAAAGAAGGGCGTTTGTATCATCCCATGAAGAACATGAACAATCAGGAAAAGAACACCTATGTCCGGCAGCACATCCTGTCCGCGCTGCTGGAATTGATGGAAACGCAGGAGTTTGCCTCCATCAGCATTCAGGCGTTGGTGGATGCTGCCGGGGTCGGGCGGGCATCCTTTTACCGCAATTTCGCAAGCAAAGAGGACGTATTACAGCAGGAATCTGTGCGCCTGACCAATGAATGGAAAACAAAATTTGATCAAGAGCATCCTGATGGCACACCGGGTCCAGAGAACTTATGGCTCATCAGTCTGCTGGATTTTTACAAAGAGCACTCCGAATTTTACTTGGCTTTGTATCATGCAGGGCTTTCCAATATCATGCTGGAAACGATCCTCGGCTATTTTGACCGTTCGCCGGAGATCCCCAACGGGTTGGCTTATCTGAATTCTGCCATCGGCTATATGCTATATGGCTGGGTACATGAGTGGATGAATCGCGGAATGCAGGAATCCGGCACGGAGATTGCCCGGATGTTTGCAGAAGCACAGAAAAAACAGGCATAAAAGAACAGGGCGCATCCCATAAAAAGAGATACGCCCTGTTTTGCTATTCTTAATCTTCTAAGCCATGGCTCCCGGTTACGTTTTTCAAGTATTCTTCTAGATTGCCGTTCAGAATCAAATCCGCATAGCCAAGCGGGTCATTATAGACGAGATAGTCTAACTCTGACCTCTGCGCCATGGTCACGTCCAGCGCGTCCTCGACCCCGGTGCAGTCAATGGAGATCATTCTCCCATCCCGGAGCAGCAGCTCCACGCAGCCGGTATCCATGTTGAAATGGCAGGCTCTTGCATCGTACTTCATGTTTGTGTCCTTTCTGCCTTACGGCACCTTTACAGTTGTGACTTTTGTTATACGGTTCTTCTGATAAGGTTTTGGACACACAGCCGTCGGGAAGGAGCCTTCATTTTGCTTTCCGAAGAAAACAAAAAATCCGAACCCTTCTCCTATCGAGAAAAGGTTCGGATTTTCATGGTTTGGTGCACCAAGAAAAACCAGAACACGTTTGTGTTCTGGTTTTTCTTTTTGTCCACACGATGGAAGGGCTCGAACAGGGCGGCGGCGCGCAGCGCCGCAAGCAAAGCCACAGAGCGGCTTTGCTTAGCCTGCGGGTCCCAACGGCTAGGAATGTCTACCGTGGAAGCTGTAATCGAAAAATTTATGGCAATAAAGAGGAAAGAGTGAGACTTATCTCCAGAAGATTCAAGACGGAAAAGATGGAATTTCATATTGACAAGACATCAAGACAAGTATATAATCGAACATGGAAACAACA
>ERZ791810.606-NODE-606-length-33838-cov-5.036616_pt1 | contig 33838 bp, 36 predicted proteins | sample MGYA00510304_ERZ791810 | MGnify/ENA primary metagenome ERZ791810 (study PRJEB30046, sample SAMN00791967) | human gut metagenome | study: EMG produced TPA metagenomics assembly of the A metagenome-wide association study of gut microbiota in type 2... | reverse complement strand
TCCCCATATCTGTTTTGATAACCTGAAATGAATCCACTATGAATAATGTAGGCTAATATTGAGAGTTCTATTCTGTTAGAGTTTGACAACTCAGACAGTGAAGGGCTTGTTTTACTTAATGACCTGAAATTGCATTATAAAACTCTATTCGATTTTACAGATAGCAACCTCTTCAAAATTAGTTCTGAAATAATACAAGCATTTGTTGATAAGGGTATTATACCTGAAAAAAACAGATGGACTCAAAAATATAATAAAACAAAAGAGAAGGCAAAAGAAAGTGGAGAGACATTCGAGATTCCTAGTAGAGAGGTTACTAAACTACCTCGTGAGTTTAAAAAACTGAAAAAGACAAAGGAAGTACTTCTCAATGAAATAATTAAAGATACCAATATGGATATTGATGATTCTATTGATTTAAAAGAGCTTAATTTGGTTTGGACTAGCAAAAAGTTGTCTAGGCGGGATCTTAATATTCCTAATGGTGATAATACAAATGTTACTGGATCTATGTTCTTTAGTAAAGGAGATACTGCCAATATAGACCAAAGACACTATTTTAGAGATGTGGTATTTAAAAACCTTAACTGGAAACATGATACAACACCACGCACAAAACATTTAGAAAGAGCTACGGCTTCTTTTAGAATTGTTACTTTAGGTGAAGATCACGGCGTCTTTAAACTCTCTTTAACACACAATTCTGATAACACCTCTCCAGCATATAAGCAAAAAAACTCAATGACAAGTATCAGTTGGGGAGTAGCTAAATCTTATATAGCAAAAGAATCTCTTCTTGATCATATCGCAAAATTGTATTCAGAACCAGAGAATAATACCGAGTTTACGTTAATAATCGAATAAATATTTTCTTGCTCTCACTTACTATTGTAACTTTGTGTCACAATATTAAAGATGATAAGATGCAATTAGCAGATAATGTAAGCAATGACAAATTAAGGGGTGGTTTCTACACCCCTAATAAAATAGCCTCATTTATTCTAAAATGGGCGTTCAATGGGCGAAAGGACATTGATATTTTAGAACCAAGCTGTGGAGATGGCGTTTTCCTACGAGAAATACAAGAAGGCAAATATGAATATAATTCTTTTCTTGGCATTGAGTTAGATGAAGAGGAAGCACAAAAAGCTCGAAATACTAATCTAGCAAAATCTGAAATCTTAAATACAGACTTTCACGAATACTGTATAAGCACTGAAAAGAAATTCGATTTAGTTATAGGAAATCCTCCATATATTAGGTATCAATATTTTAACAAAGATCAACAGGTTTATGCTGCTTCTATTTTTGGAAAAGCGGGTCTGTCATATTCTAAACTAACAAATGCGTGGGTGTCTTTTGTTGTAGGCTCTTCTTTATTGCTAAAAGAAACAGGTAAGATTGGCTTTGTACTACCTGCTGAAATCTTACAAGTTTCTTTTGCAAAGCAATTGAGAAATTTCTTATCGGTATTTTATAACAAAATAAATATCATATCTTTTCAGAAACTAGTATTTCCAAATATTCAACAAGAAGTCGTTTTGCTTTTGTGTGAAAAAAACAAATCAAATGTACACTCAATAGAACATATAGAAGTCTTAGATGCAGATGGATTAGATTGCATTGAAATTGAAAAATTGCGTAGTCCTCAAAAGAAAATAAATCATAAGTCTAGTAAGTGGACTTTCTATTTTTTAGAGCAGAAGGAAATTGATTTTCTTGAAGAATTGCAGGAAAGTAATATCATTCCTAGAATGAATAAGTATGCTAATATTGAGGTTGGCATAACTACTGGTTCAAATGAGTTCTTTACTGTTCCTTTATCTGTTGTAAAAAAATACAACCTTGAGGAGTATGCCAAGCCATTAGTAGGGAGAAGTATTCAAGTTGCAGGTGCTGTTTTTACTAAAGACGATTGGGAAAATAATATAAAACTTGATGCGAAAGCATTTCTTTTGGTGTTTCCATCTTATAAAGAGTTGAATGATGGTGCAAAAGAGTATCTAAAATGGGGAGTAAAAGAGGGGGTAGACAAAGGCTATAAATGTAGAATAAGGGATGAATGGCAAATTGTTCCATCTTTGAGAGTTTCTGATGCTCTCTTTATGAGAAGAAATAATCTATATCCGAGGCTTATTTTGAATGAAAATCAAGCTTATACAACAGATACAATGCATCGAGTAACTATAAAACCTGATTTGGATATAAAATCTTTTATTTCAAGCTATTACAACTCATTATCTTTGGCTTCTACCGAAATATTTGGTCGTAGTCATGGTGGCGGAGTTTTAGAACTAATGCCAAATGAAGCAGAGAATATATTTTTACCATTTCAAAAAAACAATTCAAATCTGTTTTTAACAATCGATGAAATGTTAAGAACTAAAGCTAATATTTCAAGTATATTAGATGTAACAAATAAGCAAATACTAGAATTGAATTACGGATTATCATCTAATGACGTAAAGTTAGCTCACGATATTTGGGCAAAACTTTCATCTAGAAGATTAAATAGAAAGAATAGTATATAATATAGGGTTGTATCTAGTTAGTGGGGACTCACACTCCCCACTAAATTTTTATTCTTCATTTTTTAGCAGATATAGTAATTGGGGATCATTTTTAATCCGTTCTATTTCATCTTCAACAATCTGCTTGACCTCCTGCTTGATACGGTTGTAGTTAGCCTGTATTTCTTCCTGCATCCTATCGTTCCCGTCCTCGTCCCGGAAATCTATAATTTGGGGCAGCTTCTTGTAACTGGCGGTTTCCCGCTTCACTTTCTCGTTATCCACCACAATTTCGCAATGGAATATTTTCTGCTCTATTCGTTCATCGAAGTTATCGCTGACTGCACCCACGAACATACCTTGCGTGAGATTGGATATTTTACTGGGTGGTATCAAACTATCCATCTGCGTACTGATAGAGGTTGATTTGTCGTTCCGGTTGATAGTCATGCTTTGCCTTTTTTGAAGTACCTTTCCGAAACGGTCTGAAAGCGTTTTAGCCGTTTCCGAAACCACCTGACCGGAAAAGATATTACCCACCGTATTTTCGATAACTTTGCTTTCTTTGTCCCCGTAATCCCGGCGCAACTGGCTGAAATCCTGAAAGCCCAAACAGACCGCTACCTTGTTGCTTCTTGCCGTTGCTATCAGGTTATCCAGTCCCCGAAAATAGATGGTCGGTAATTCATCTATGATTACGGAACTTTTGAGTTGGTGCTTCTTGTTTATCAGCTTCACGATACGGGAATTATACAATCCCAAAGCACAGGAATAGATATTTTGACGGTCGGGATTATTGCCTACTACCAATATCTTAGGTTCTTCCGGGTTGTTTATATCCAATGAAAAATCATCACCTGTCATTACCCAATATAAAGCCGGGCTTATCATACGGGAAAGCGGGATTTTAGCACTTGCAAGCTGCCCCTGTAACTGGTCTTGCGCATTCGATTCCCATGCGTCCATAAATGGTGAAAGGTAGTTTTCCAGTTCGGGATAACTCGTTAAAATAGTGAATGTATCAGCATATTTCTTGTTCAGGAACTCGATAGCGTGCGGGAATGTACAATACTTACCACCCTGATATATTTTCAAAAACCAAATGATAGAAGCCAGCAGGATAATCGGGCTTTCCACAAAGAAATCTCCCTGTTTGGTTATCCAAGAGCGATTCAAATTTAACATGATGGTATAACTGGCTTCGTATGCGTCCGATATGTCCGTCATAAACGCCGGATTTATCGGGTTGCATCGGTGACTTTTACGTGGGTCATCAAAGTTAATCATATAGAATTTAGGCTTCACCTTATACCCGTCTAAATGGCTGATTAAGTGATTGTAAGCTATCTCCGAAAGGTCAGGAAATTTATAGTCATAAATATAAACAGCAAAGCCTTTTTCGATTTGCTGTTTGATGTAATTATTGACTATCGCATACGATTTTCCCGAACCGGGTGTGCCTAAAACCATGCTTGCCCTGAACGGGTTTACAACGTTTATCCAGCCATCGTTCCACTTCTTTTTATAGTAGAAACGGGTAGGTAGATTGATGGAATATTCGTTTTCTATCAGGCGTGTTTCCTGTGCGAAACTTTCATTCTCCGTATTAAACACATCGTCCATCAGGTTATTTTTCAACAGGCGGGAAATCCATACTCCGGCAGCCAACAGAGAAAGATACCCGGCTGTCATGGTAAAGATATACAATGCCGTGTTTGCCGCCAGTGGCAGCGGCAGAACCAACAGCCACCAATTCAGGAAAAACAGGATAAAACCGATTGTCAGGAACACATAAATTTTGTTCCATGTGATTTTTTCCTCTTTCACTCCCTTTGTACCCAAACAAGAAAGTGCAAGGAATACCACCGAAAAAAGTTTGGTGTACAGGATATTGGAGAACAGCCCGGCGGTACGCTGGAAGTTCAGCAGGATTTTATCGATTACTCCGATATTGATACCCCACTCCCGGAACGACTGGTAACAAAACCAGTAAATGTTTATCACTACAAATAAAATACTGATTGCCCGCATAAAGTCCATGACTTTTGCCAGTCCTCTTAAATCATCTTCGTTCTGCATAATTGAATTTTTAGGATTACTAAATACGTTTTTGTTTCTTCTTCTTTTTCTTCTTGGATGGCGGAACTTGGCTGTTATCGGGCGGTGTATCATTCCCGCCGGATAACAGGCTGAACAGTCCGGCAACGGTTTTACCCGTCCCCTCTGAAAGATGCCCGGTCGGGTTATTCCCTTGCGTATGTTCCTGCATTTCCGCTTTGCTGTTTCCCGTAGTAAGAGTGCGGGAGCCAGTAAACAGGTCGTTGAACACATTGGCGGAAAAGTCCTTTCCCAACCGTGACCCGTTCAGGACGGTACAGCTTTCGTGGTCGATGAATGTTACACCGTATATCCTGTCAGTATCGTTCTGCCGGAAAAGAACGTCTATACCTTTCTTTTTCAGTTCTTGTTCCAGTTCCTTACGGTTATGGGTGGATTTCATCACTGCGCCAACCGTCCGGCGGGTGCGCTCTTTCAGGTTCTTGTCCTGAATGTCCTTTGCGGATTTCTTGATGTGTCGTTGGATGGCTTCGTAACCTACCGACTTACCAAAAGAAGAGGATTTGAACGGGTTTCCCTGTTTCTCTCCTTTGTCATTGGTAGCCGAATAGACAATGCCGTTATAAGGTTTGCCCTTTACTTCCCCTTTCACTTCTTCCACCTGTACATTATATATAGATAGCAGGGCTTTGTACTCCGTAAAACTTTGAAAGCGGTAACTGCCGACTAGGGCTTTCACCGTATTGGATAACTGGTGCTTTACGTCCCCTGCTCGGTAGTCCACCTTTTTAAGTTCGGGACGTTCGGCTGCCTGTTTTTTCTCTGCCGGATGCAGCCCGTACTTCTGTTCCAGTTCACGGGTGATTTGCTTGCTGCGGATATGCTCGAACTTGTCATTTATCTTTTTGCCCGTATCATCCACCCGGATGGAAACGATATGTATATGATGCCTTGCTATATCTTCGTGCTTGTAAACCATATACGGCTGATTGCCGTACCCCAGCTTATCCATATACTCTTTGGCAATATCCGCAAGCTGGCTGTCGGAAAGCACATCGTCCGGGTGCGGGTTCAGGGAGATATGGATTATCGGTTTTTCCGTTTTCAAGTCTGCGGGCAGGTGCATATCGAAACATTCCATACATCGCCGGATGCTGAAATTCCCGTCCTCACTTTCAAACATACGGTTGCTTAAAAGTACCTTTCCCTGCTCTTCATCCACCTTGTTTTGGTTGTAAGAAAGCGCACCGAACAGGGAACTGCCTACGCTTATCTTTGCAACCATCTTGTTTCAAACTCACGGGTCAGTTCAATAATTTGGCGGTTTAGGTCGGCAAGTTCCATCGTTGCCTTTTCCAGTTTATAGAGAAATGCGAGAGCTTTCTTCTCTGAAAAATTGGTATTGAGAGCCTTTACCACCTGATTATAATTCACGGCGATACCCCTGTACTGGGAATATAAAGCGGTCAGCCGGGTATAATATTCGACTGCCGCCTTGTCGATTTTAATCACTTTGAACGGTTCGCCGAAAATGCGGGCGGTGATAAAATGCGCTTTGGTGCGCATACCGGACTGGTCGAACAACGCCAAAAAGCGGGCGTGGTCTATCGCATTGAAGCTGATAGAGTACCTGAACACTGCCGGGTCTGCTTTGGGCTTGCGTCCTGCGCCACCCGGACGGGGCGCATTTTCATTTTTCTGTTTCATGCTACATTTTTTTAAGGGTTACGACTTCGGAGTGACCCTATCTCGGCTTCGTCCGGGCAAGGCGTTCAAAGCTGCTGAAAGAATTTCAAGCAGCGCAGAACACACCTTGCTATTTGCCAGTGCAAATAAAAATCCGCCTACGGACGGATTGGGGTTAGCGGATATTGGAACGCTCCCGGCAGCGGGGGCTTGGTTAGCCTGACCGATACCTTTCGATTGCAAAGTAACGGGTATTAAAAATGCTGTGAAATAGCGGGTTATAGGACAAATGAGGACAAACGGGGACATTTGAGGACACTTCTCAAAACGGACTGTTTTTCTACGTTTATTTGTCCCGGATTTCAGAAAGAAAGCAATATGGACGGATGGAAATATACAGCGAAATGCGGACGGAAAGAAAGCAGATTTGAAAACTTGAAAACAAGATTGCTTTCTTGCAAGAAAGCAGGAAAGCAAACCGGATGGAATGATTGAAAGGAAACAGTCTGCAAAGAAAACAAACTGTCTTTGTCGAATGAATGAAAACAAAGAAGCAAGAAAGCAAACAGGCTGTCTTTGCAGAAAGATAGCAAGAAACAAGGAAAGTGAAAAAGAAGTCATGCTCTCTTTCGAGCTTTCAACATGGAACGAAAGAAAACCATCCGTACAGATTGACGGATGGAATGAAATAAAGATGTATCACAAAAAAGAATTATTACAATGAAGAAAGAAACCTTGTATGTGGCTTTCTCCACCCAAAAGGGCGGGGTCGGCAAAACAACGTTCACCGTCTTGGTGGCAAGTTACCTGTATTACCTCAAAGGGTATAACGTGGCAGTCGTGGATTGCGATTACCCGCAACATTCCATTTCCGCCATGCGCAAACGGGATGCCGAACAGGTGAACGGGGATGAGTATTACAAACAGCTTGCCTTTCACCAGTTCAAGACACTGGGAAAGAAAGCGTACCCGGTGCTGTGCAGTTCACCGGACGAAGCGATAAAAACGGCGGATGAATTTCTTGCGTCTGCCGGGTCGGATTATGATGTGGTCTTTTTCGACCTGCCCGGAACGGTGAACAGTGAGGGCGTTATCAATTCCCTTTCAGGAGTGGATTATATTTTTACCCCCATAGCCGCCGACCGGGTGGTATTGGAAAGCAGCCTTTCCTTTGCGGTGGCTATCCATAAACTGCTGGTAAAGAATGAAGCGTGCCGCCTGAAAGGGTTGCACCTGTTTTGGAACATGGTAGATGGCAGAGAGAAAACAGACCTGTACACCCTGTATGAGCAGACTATCGGGGAACTAGAACTACCCCTTATGAAAGTATTTATCCCCGACACTAAAAGGTTCAAAAAGGAACTGGACGCACAGCGTAAAACCGTGTTCCGTTCTACGCTGTTCCCGGCGGACAAACGGCTGGTAAAGGGCAGTAATATGGAAGAACTGATAACCGAAATCGCATACCTTATAAAACTGTAACGACATGGCAAAGCAAAGCGGCGGGAAACCGCAGATAGACGAGGATTTTATGAAAGAGATTATTTCACAGGGCTTGCCCGTGAAGAAACAGGAAACGTCAACGGCGGCAGTAGAAACGGAAATAGAAACGCCGGATAAACCGGACGATAAAACTGGTACAGTGGAAACGGCAGATAAACCGGAAATCAAGGCAGAACCAAAGGAAGAAAAGGCGGTGAAAGAACCTGCCCGCCGGAAAAAGAACGCTCCGGGCGATTACCGGGAAACCTATTTCCTGCGGGTGGACTTGACCGACCGCCAACCGTTATACGTCAGCCGTACCACCCACGAAAAGTTAATGAAGATAGTAACCGTTATCGGCGGGCGCAAAGCGACCGTGAGCAGCTATGTAGAAAATATCCTGCTCCGGCATTTCGACCAGTTTCAAGACGAGATAAACGAACTGTACGAAAGTAAATTTGAAAAGCCGTTCTGATATGTTGAAATGGTTTATTATCGGAACGCTCCTGTATTACGCCATCCTCTTATGGCGATACCGGGATAGCTTGGGAACATGGTTCACGGGCGGGAAAAGAGAGCCGGAACAGCCGGAGAACAAACCGACCGTGAAAGCCGAAAACGGTGATTGTCTTGTAGGTGCAAGCCGTTACCGGATGAGACAAATGAGGACAAACGGGGACATCTTAGGACATCTTTCAAAAGGGGTTGATAATGCTTCTATATTTGTCCCGCAAAGCGATGAAGCGGTGGAAGAAACGCCTGATAACAAACAGGTGGAAAATGAAAATACCGATACCCTACAAGCGATTGAAACCGAGTTTGAAATGGAGTTTGAAACGGAAGAAACGGATGTTTCGCCGGATGAAATCGAAGCGGAAGAAATCGCCTGTTACATGGGGGACGGTGAGCCTGAAATGGCACAGGGTATCACGCTGGGGGAACTGGGGCAAATGGTACAGGTCATTCAGATAAAACAAGCACCCGAAGCGGAAGAACGGCAAGCGGTACAGACCATCTGCCGGACGGAAACAAACCTCTTTCATTCGCTGGTGGAACAGATTAACGGGGGCAGGTCACGGGTAGCGGAACTTTTACAAAAGCATGAGATACCCGTACCCGTCACCGTCCCGGCTGCCGGAAATGATGAAATGGCAGCCTTCGACATGAACGATTTTCTTTAATAGTAAACTTTAAATAATAAGATAATGAAACAAAGAGAGTACGGTTAAGACAAACCTTTTAGAACATGGGGAACATTCCCCGCAACCACAAAAATTCAATTATTAATCACTCCGCCGGGCGGACTATCCAACCGTCCGGCAATTTAAAAATCAATGTATTTATAATGAAAAAGAAAGTTCTCTTTTCGGCAGCCGTTCTTTTGGCTGCATCCTCCGCTTTTGCACAGGGTAACGGCATGGCGGGTATTACCGAAGCTACCAACATGGTAACCAGTTATTTCGACCCGGCGACAAAGTTAATTTACGCTATCGGTGCGGTGGTCGGCTTGATTGGCGGCGTGAAAGTATATGGCAAGTTTTCTTCGGGTGACCCTGATACGAGCAAAACAGCGGCAAGCTGGTTCGGGGCTTGTATCTTCCTGATTGTGGCTGCCACCATCCTGCGTTCATTCTTCCTCTAAAGAAACGGACTATGGCAGACTATCCGATTAACAGGGGGATAGGCAAGCCAGTTGAGTTTAAAGGGTTAAAAAGTCAATATCTTTTCATTTTTGCGGGCGGGCTGTTAGCCCTGTTCGTACTTTTCATCATCATGTACATGGTAGGCATTAACCAGTGGGTGTGCATCATCTTCGGCGTTACTTCGGCAACGCTGCTGGTATGGCTCACATTCCGGTTAAACGAAAAGTACGGGACACACGGGCTAATGAAATTGTCCGCACGCAAAAACCACCCTTCCCATATCATCAACCGCAAAGCCATATCCCGATTATTCACTAAAAATCAGAAACAAGCATCGAAATGAGAAATATATTGAAAGCTACCACGCTGGAAAACAAGTTTCCACTGTTCACGGTGGAAAACGGGTGCATCGTTTCCAAAGATGCGGACATAACGGTGGCGTTCCGGGTGGAACTGCCCGAACTGTTCACCGTCACGGCAGCCGAATACGAAGCGATACATTCCGCTTGGAACAAGGCAGTCAAGGTGCTGCCTGATTACAGTATCGTACACAAACAGGACTGGTTCATTAAAGAGAACTATGCGCCTGACATCCAAAAGGATGATTTGAGTTTCCTTTCCCGTTCCTTTGAACGCCATTTCAATGAAAGACCGTTCTTGAATCACACCTGTTACCTGTTCCTGACGAAAACAACAAAGGAACGCAGCCGGATGCAGAGTAATTTTTCTACCCTTTGCCGGGGTTTCCTTGTCCCCAAAGAGATAAAGGACAGGGAAACGGTTACAAAGTTCCTCGAAGCGGTGGGACAGTTTGAAAGTATTATGAACGATTGCGGATTTGTCACCCTTACCCGCCTGAACTCGGACGAGATAACCGGGACAAGGGAAACGGCGGGTATCGTGGAGAAATACTTTTCACTCTCACAGACCGATACCACCACACTGAAAGATATTTCACTGGGTGCTGACGAAATGAAGATTGGCGATGATATTCTTTGCCTGCATACCCTTTCGGATGCGGAAGATATGCCGGGCAAGGTGGGAACAGATACCCGTTATGAAAAGCTATCCACCGACCGGAGCGATTGCAGGCTTTCGTTTACTTCTCCGGTGGGCGTGCTGCTCTCCTGCAACCATATCTATAACCAGTATATCTTCATTGACGACCATATGGAGAACCTGAAACAGTTTGAAAAGATGGCTCGCAATATGCACTCCCTTTCCAAATACAGCCGTGCCAATCAGATAAACAAGGTTTGGATAGAGGAATATTTGAACGAAGCCCATTCACAGGGGCTTATTTCCGTGCGATGCCATTGCAATATCATCGCATGGAGTGACGACCGGGAAGAACTCAAACACATCAAGAATGATGTGGGGTCACAGCTCGCACTTATGGAGTGCAAGCCACGCCATAACACCACTGACACGCCGACCTTGTTTTGGGCGGGAATACCCGGCAATCAGGCGGATTTCCCGGCGGAAGAAAGTTTCTATACATTCATCGAACAGGCTCTTTGCCTGTTCACCGAAGAAACGAACTACAAAAGTTCGCTCTCCCCTTTTGGTATCAAGATGGTGGATAGGGTCACAGGAAAGCCGTTGCACATTGATATTTCAGATTTACCCATGAAGCGGGGTATTATTACCAATCGCAACAAGTTCATACTTGGGCCGAGTGGTAGCGGCAAGTCATTCTTTACCAATCACATGGTACGCCAGTATTATGAACAAAATGCACACGTGCTGTTGGTCGATACCGGAAACAGTTACTTGGGGCTGTGTGAAATGATTAACCGAAAAACGCACGGGGAAGATGGGATATATTTTACCTATACCACCGAAAATCCGATAGCGTTCAATCCTTTCTATGTGGAAGATGGGGTATTTGATATTGAAAAGAAAGAGAGTATCAAAACGCTTATCCTGACCCTGTGGAAAAGAGACGATGAAGCACCCACACGGGCGGAAGAAGTGGCTTTGTCAAACGCTGTAAGTTCCTATATCGAACTGATTACTAAGGACAGTTCGATTACTCCCTGCTTTAATACGTTCTATGAATATGTGAGGAATGACTACCGGGCGCACCTGCAAGAAAAGAACGTCCGGGAAAAGGATTTTGATATAGATAACTTCCTGAATGTATTAGAGCCTTACTATAAAGGCGGCGAATACGATTACCTGTTGAACTCCGACAAAGAGCTTGATTTACTGCATAAACGCTTCATTGTCTTTGAGTTGGATAATATCAAAGACCACAAAATCCTGTTCCCGATTACTACGATTATCATCATGGAAGTATTTATTTCCAAAATGCGTAAACTAAAGGGTATCAGGAAATTAATATTGATAGAAGAAGCGTGGAAAGCGATTGCATCGGCGAATATGGCGGATTACATAAAATACCTTTACAAAACGGTTAGAAAGTATTTCGGCGAAGCGATTGTTGTTACCCAAGAGGTCGAAGATATTATTTCCTCACCCATTGTAAAAGAGAGTATTATAAACAATTCTGATTGTAAGATACTGCTCGACCAACGGAAGTACCTTAATAAATTCGATAGCATACAGAACCTTTTGGGACTGACCGACAAGGAACGTTCACAGGTGCTTTCCATCAACCTTGCCAACCATCCCAACCGGAAATATAAGGAAGTTTGGATAGGCTTGGGCGGTACACAATCCGCCGTATATGCCACAGAAGTGAGTTTGGAAGAATATTACACGTTCACAACGGAAGAAACGGAAAAGATGGAACTTTTCGCCTTGTCTGAAAAGTTGGGCGGCAACCTCGAACTGGCTATCAAACGGCTTGCCGAAAGCAAGCGCAATCCTGAAAAATAATCAATTAACAATTCAAAAATCAATCAGTATGAAACATTTAAAAATCTTGTTTCCGGTGCTGTTATGCACCTTGTTACTGGGGCTTTCCTCCTGTAAGGAAACGAACGCCGACCGTCTTAGGGCGATGCGTGGCGACTGGGAAAGCGTGAAAAACCGTCCGGCGTTTACCCTCTTTGAGGAAAACGGGCATTACAGGGTAACGACCCGCAAAATGACCTACCGGGGGACTATCCAAACGGAAACCTATCAGATTTCAGAACAGGACGGAAACCTGTTCATCGAAACGGGGCTTTCCGTCCTGCTGACCTACGACAAGGAGAACGACCGGATTTTACTTTCACCCGGCGGGGAATACAAACGGAGTAACCAATCATTAAAAAAGTGAGTGTATGAAAACGAAAATAATAATGCTGCTCGTAGTATGCAGCCTATTCGCCGGAAAGGTGAACGCACAATGGGTGGTGAGTGACCCCGGCAATTTGGCGCAGGGAATTATCAATGCGTCAAAGAACATCGTGCAGACTTCATCCACCGCACAGAACATGATAAAGAATTTTCAAGAGACCGTAAAGATTTACCAACAAGGTAAAGAGTACTACGATGCCTTAAAATCAGTGCATAACCTTGTCAAAGATGCCCGAAAGGTGCAAAAATCCATCCTGCTTATCGGTGAGATTTCCGATATATACGTGAACAGTTTTCAAAAGATGCTTTCGGATGAGAACTACACGCCGGATGAACTTTCCGCCATTGCCTACGGCTATACCCAACTGTTGCAGGAGAGTTCCGATGTGCTGGAAGAAATGAAAAGCGTGGTGAACATCAACGGGCTTTCCATGTCGGACAAGGAACGGATGGACGTTATCGACCGGACGTATAACGCCATCAGGAACTACCGGGACTTGGTGAGTTACTATACCCGCAAGAATATTTCCGTTTCCTACCTGCGTGCGAAAAAGAAAAAGGACACCGACCGGGTAATGGCTCTTTACGGCTCGGCGGATGAACGTTACTGGTAACCTCTAATAAATCAAAGATATGTTATTAGCAATCGAATTTGATAACCTGCATCAGATTTTACGAAGTCTGTACACGGATATGATGCCGCTGTGCGGGAACATGGCGGGGGTAGCCAAAGGAATAGCGGGACTGGGGGCTTTGTTCTATGTGGCTGCCAAAGTATGGCAGTCGCTCGCCAGTGCCGAACCGATAGACGTTTACCCTTTGCTCCGTCCTTTTGTGATTGGTTTCTGTATTATGTTCTTTCCCACTTTTGTACTGGGTACGATTAACAGCGTGATGTCGCCAGTAGTCAAGGGGTGTAACAATATGCTCGAAACGCAAACTTTCGATATGAACGCCTACCGGGAACAAAAGGACAAACTGGAATATGAAGCGATAGTGCGCAATCCGGAAACGGCTTACCTTGTTTCGGATGAAGCCTTTGATAAACAGATTGACGAATTGGGATGGTCTGCCAAAGATATTGCCACAATGGGCGGTATGTACATGGATAGGGCAGCCCACAATATCAAGCAATCCGTCCGGGACTGGTTTAGGGAACTTTTGGAACTGCTCTTTCAATCGGCAGCCCTTGTGATAGACACTATCCGAACCTTTTTCTTGATTGTCCTTGCCATACTGGGTCCGATAGCCTTTGCCATCAGTGTGTACGATGGCTTTCAGGCGACACTGACCCAATGGATAACAAGGTACATTTCCGTTTACCTGTGGCTACCCGTTTCAGACCTGTTCAGTTCCATTCTTGCCCGAATACAGGTGCTTATGTTGCAAAAGGATATTCAGGAGCTATCAGACCCCAATTTCATACCGGACGGAAGTAATAGTGTATATATAATTTTTATGATAATAGGTATCATCGGTTACTTCACCATCCCCACCGTATCAAACTGGATTATTCAGGCGGGCGGAATGGGTAACATGAGCCGGAATATAAACAGTGCAGCTAATAAAACGGGTAGTGGCGTTGGTGCGGTAGCCGGAGCAGCCACCGGGAATGCTGGCGGCAGGGTTGGCGGTAAACTAATCAAAAGTAATCAATAATTAAAAATCAAGATGGAATTTAAAAGTTTAAAGAACATTGAAACCAGTTTCAAACAGATACGGCTTTTCGGTATCGTGTTTGTCGTTATGTGTACCCTGATAACAGGTTATGCCGTTTGGAACTCCTATACGTTTGCCGAAACGCAACGGCAAAAGATTTATGTACTGGACGGTGGCAAATCGTTGATGCTTGCGTTATCGCAAGACCTAACACAAAACCGTCCGGTCGAAGCAAGGGAACACGTGAAGCGTTTCCACGAACTCTTTTTTACATTGTCCCCTGATAAGAACGCTATCGAAAGCAATATCAAACGGTCGCTGTTCCTTGCAGACAAGAGCGCATTTAATTATTACCGTGACCTCTCGGAAAAGGGATATTACAACCGTATCATTTCGGGCAATATCAGCCAGACCATACAGATAGACAGCGTTTCATGCAATTTCGATGTGTACCCGTATGCGGTGGCGACCTATGCCCGCCAAATGATTATCCGTGAAAGCAGCGTGACCGAAAGAAGCCTTGTCACCCGTTGCCGGTTGCTGAACGCCGTTAGAAGTGACAACAACCCGCACGGCTTTATCATGGAAAGTTTCGAGATAACGGAAAATAAGGATTTGAACACCATAAAGCGATAAGCCATGATACGGAAAATACTCTCTCCGGTTAATCAAGCGATTACCCATATGCAGGACTGGGCGGATGAAAAGCTCCGCCACCTGTGCGGGCGCATGACACCGGAAATAAGGTTGGCGGTCATACTGCTTATGTTCCTGTTCTTCGGCGGGCTATCCATCTACTTTACGGTATCATCCATTTACCGGATAGGCAAAGAGGATGGCGAAACCATACGGATAGAGCATATCAGGCAGTTGCAGCTACAAAGTAAAGACAGTACGAACATTTTTAATCAGTCAGACAATGGAAGAAAAAGAAGTGAAGAATGAAGTTCCCGCACCGGAAACGGCAACGGGAAAAGAACCTGAAAAACAGGGAAAGGAAAAAAAGGAACTGACCCCACAGCAGATACAGCAACGAAAAAAGATGCTGGTTTACCCGCTTATGGGACTGGTTTTCTTGGGGTCTATGTACCTGATTTTTGCACCGTCCGATAAGGACGAAGCAAAGGTGGAAAGCGTGGGCGGATTTAACGCCGATATTCCGCAACCCAAAGGGGACGGGATAATCAGCGATAAAAAAACAGCCTACGAACAGGAACAAATGGAGAACAAACAGGCGGACAAGATGCGCTCCTTACAGGATTTTGCCTTTTCGCTGGGAGAGGGAAACGGGAACGGGGAAGATTTGACCCTGATAGATGATGCTCCGGCGGAAAAACCAAAAACCAATGTAATAGACTTCGGGGCGGGTGCGCCGAACAATAGCCGTTCCTCTATCCAGTCTTCGGCGGCTGCTTACCGGGACATGAACCGACAGTTAGGCAGTTTCTACGAAACGCCGAAAGAGGACAAGGAAAAAGAGGAACTCAAACGGCAGGTGGAAGAACTTACTGCCCGGCTCGATGCGAAAGAAAGCGGTGCGGGCAGCATGGATGAACAGGTGGCTTTTATGGAAAAGTCCTACGAACTGGCGGCAAAGTATATGAATGGCGGACAATCGGAACAAGTCGCACAGGTCACACCGTCCGCACCCGTTCAGGGAAGTGGAAACGCCACACCTGTAAAATCAGTATCAGACAGGACGGTTTCAGGATTGCAACAGCCCATGAGCAACAGCGAATTTATCGCCGAATACGGCAAGCCACGAAATTACGGGTTTAATACGGCGGTCGGGCAGTAGCTATTCGATGGGAAAGAACACTATCCGGGCGTGCGTTCATAACGACCAAACACTTATGGACGGGCAGACCGTCAAACTGCGGCTGTTAGAACCGTTACAAGCGGGCAATGTCATTGTTCCGAAAAACAGCCTTGTATCGGGAAGTGCCAAAGTTCAGGGTGAACGGCTCGAAATACTGGTGTCCTCGCTCGAATATGCGGGTAACATTATTCCGGTGGAACTTGCCGTTTACGACAGTGACGGGCAGAAGGGGCTTTCCGTTCCCTCGTCACTGGAACAGGAAGCGGCAAAAGAAGCGATGGCGAATATCGGTGCGGGACTGGGTACGAGTATTTCCTTTGCGCAAAGTGCCGGGCAGCAGGTCGCAATGGATATTACAAGGGGCTTGATGCAGGGCGGTTCGCAATACCTCGCTAAGAAGTTCAGAACGGTAAAAGTACACCTGAAAGCGAACTATCAGGTGATGCTTTACGCCAAACAACAGTAATATATTTATCAACCATAAAAATTTCAATCCAAATGAAAAAGTTAATGATTTTATTCGCTCTTGTTTTGGGCGTGGTTTCAGTAAAAGCACAAAGTAACGATTTGTATCAGGGCATAACTAAAAAGCTGCCTTACCGCCAAATGGTGACACCTTACGGCGTACAGGTGACATTCGCCAAAACGGTACACATCATTTTCCCGTCTGCCGTGAAGTATGTGGATTTAGGCAGTAACTACATTATTGCCGGAAAAGCGGACGGGGCGGAAAATGTTGTCAGGGTGAAAGCTACGACAGAGGGCTTTCCCGGTGAAACAAACTTTTCCGTTATCTGTGAAGATGGCAGTTTTTACAGTTTCAATGCAAAATACGCACATGAACCGGAAATGCTGAACATCGAAATGAAAGATTTCTTGGAGAATGAGGACACAACGGATTTCAGCCATACCCGGATGAACATCTATTTCCGTGAACTGGGTAACGAAAGCCCGCTTTTGGTAAAGCTGATTATGCAGTCCATCTACAAGAACAATGACCGGGAAATAAAGCATTTGGGATGCAAGCGGTTCGGGGTGCAGTTCTTGGTAAAAGGCATTTATTCGCATAACGGGCTGTTCTATTTCCATACACAAACAAGGAACAGTTCAAACGTGCCGTTTGATACCGATTTTATCCGATTCAAGATTGTGGATAAGAAAGTAGCCAAAAGAACGGCTATTCAGGAAACGGTCATTGACCCGGTGCGGAGCTATAACGAGATACTGGTTATCGGTGGTAAAAGTACTGTCCGCACCGTGTACACCGTTCCGCAGTTCACTATCCCTGACGATAAGATATTAGTCATTGAACTGGTGGAAAAGAACGGGGGCAGACACCAAACTATTCGGGTGGAAAATTCGGATATAGTGGCAGCCAAAGTGATTAATGAACTTAAAATCAAATGAACATGAAAAGGATATTCTGTATGATGTTCCTTTTTGCGCTGTGCCTGACTTTTAACCAGGCACACGCACAAAGATGTCTGCCGGGAATGAAAGGTTTGCAGGTCACGGGCGGCATGGCGGACGGTGTTCACTGGAACAGTAAAAGTGATTTTGCCTATTACTTCGGGGCGGCTCTTTCCACCTATACCAAAAACGGGAACAGGTGGGTTATCGGCGGGGAATACCTCGAAAAGCATTACCCCTATAAGGATTTGCAGATACCCGTGAGCCAGTTCACAGGTGAGGGCGGTTACTATATGAACTTCCTTTCAGACCGGAAGAAAGCCTTTTTCCTTTCGCTCGGATTGTCTGCCCTTGCCGGGTACGAAACAAGTAACTGGGGTGACAAGCTGCTGCCCGATGGCTCGATGCTGACGGATAAGGACGGTTTTGTCTATGGCGGTGCGCTGACGCTGGAACTGGAAAGTTATATTACCGACGGGGTGGTGTTCCTGATTAGCGCAAGGGAAAGATGCCTGTTCGGTTCTTCCGTTGGAAAGTTCCATACACAGTTCGGTATCGGTCTAAAGATAATCATGTGATAAACTAACCCATTATATATAATGTATATGAGAAAGATTTTAAGCCGTATTTTGATGGGCTGCTATGTAATGGCCGCCATCTTATTTGTGGGTGCGTGTAATGACGATGTGGATATACAGCAGTCTTACCCGTTCAGTATCGAAACGATGCCTGTACCGAAGAAATTAAAGGTGGGTGAAACTGCCGAAATCAGGTGTCAGCTTCACCGGGACGGGCGGTTTGAGGAAACAAAGTATTTCATCCGCTATTTCCAGCCGGACGGGGCGGGAACGCTGAAAATGTCCGATGGGACGGTTCTACTGCCGAATGACCTGTACCCGCTTCCGGGCGAAACATTCCGGCTTTATTATACTTCCGCATCAACCGACCAACAGACGGTAGATGTGTATTTTCAGGATAGCTTCGGGCAATTGGAACAACTTACGTTTTCATTTAACAATGACAACAGTAAGGAAGAAGAAAACAATTAAAGACAAAAAGAACATGGTTAAAATAGAATTGGATATAAACGGTATTTCATTTTTTGTAAGTACTACATGGAAAACGGATGCAGTTCCGGCAGTCGGTGATATTGTGATAGTGGATAAAGAAAGCATTTCACCATCTGACCGGATAGCATTAAGGAAAACACCGTCCAATCAGGCTTTCAAGTGGGCGGATGAAGAAGATGATTCTCCGGCATTGAATTATTTCGACTATGATACGGAAATGGTTGTAAAAAAGCGGACTTGGAAATTTGATTCCGAAGATGAAGAAATGGTGTGCATTCTGAAAGTTATCTTTCTGCTCCATGAGGGATGATATTGAGTTTCATGTATTTTATCCGTATGATAGATAAATTCCTTGTGGCTTTGGCTGCTTTTTACCTGCTGGCTGGTTGCTGGTGCTGGTATGAAATGAAACACGCTCCAACCGATAAAGAACTATGGGGCGAAGAATTGGAATGATACGTTATGCGTAATGTTATGGTAGATAATCCGGCGGGTATTTCCCGCCGGGTTATCTTTTTTATAGGGAATAGAAACAGGTTTCTTTGCTATCTTTCTTTGTCCGCTTCGGCTCACAGAAAGAAAGTAGCGGCGGCATTTGCCGCCGTTCTTTATTAACCGATTATAATGTTCTTTACAGGTGTGTTATGTTCCAACCACTCTTTGACACATTCCATGTTATATTCGCTCGTTATAACCGCCTTATCTACGTCTATGGGCGTAAAACGGGTGCTTTCATAGCTATCTATCCACCCTTTCAGGGAACAGACACCCCATGCTTTCACGTCCTCAAAAATGTCGTTCAGCGTGTCGATGGGTTCGCTGAAAGTAACTATCATTGCATCGAATGTTGTTTTGTCGGGTAGTAGTTCCAAATACTTCAATGAACTGAAATCATCTGCTTTCCGTCCGAAAGACCAGTCATAAGAATAAAGTTCATCACCCCACTGGTGCGGCGTGTCAAAGCGTACTTTCACGCTGACCGTGTATTTATCCTCTGTGGTGTCCTCGATAACACCCGTTACCAACAATCCGGTAAATATGCACTTGCAACGTCTGCCGATAATCTTTTTATTTACTTCTGTCGTTTTCATAAATGTACTTATTTATATTGTTATTGTTTCTTTTCTTTTTTCGCTATCCATTCATCCCGCTGTTTGCGACATTCGTCAAGCGTTTTAGCCACTGTGCTGAACAGTTCCATATCTGTATGGCGATAATCATACTGGAAATAAATCTGTCCCCTGAATGCGCCTAAACAGCATTTCACATATTTTTCTTCTCCCGGTATTTGGGTAATGCTTACCCCGTTTTTGTTTAAAGTTTCCATATCGTTATAATTTATAATGAGTTATCAGATAATCAAAAATGAGAGCAACACAATGAAAATAATCGCCATACAAAACAGGTAAACGGCGGAGATAAACAGCCGGAGAACGAACCGGATAATAAAAAAGCCTATGATTAGGGCTATCCACATTCCGGCGGTGCTGGTGGCTGCCTGATAGATGATAAAAGCAAGTGTGAACCATCGTAAAAAAGTCGCTATCTTATTATTTACTTTCATTGTCTTGGTGTGTTGCGGGTGGATTGCTCCACCCGGTTAGTAATCAGGTGCAACGGAAAACAAAACCGTTATCCATCCAGTAATCAGTTATAAATAAATCACGGGCAAAAGCCGAATAATCAAAGTAGGTCTTTACGAACTCCGGCAGGTCGTAACATTGTTCTACGATTTCATAGGCGTAATCTTCCTCGTCTTTATATTCTCCCTGATATTCGTCCTCAAAGGAAGAAATAAGGTCGTCCGCATCTTCTTCGCTTATATCACTGTTGTGGTGGTCGCACCATACGAAAAACGCTTCCTGCTCGGTTTCGCTTAGTTTCTCGATGGCATCCCGAAGCTCAAAGAACTTTTCAGAAAGCCAACTTTCGGAAATCAGGGCTTCCGGGATATTCTCGTAATCCTGAAACATATATTCCGGGTCTTGCTCGTCCTTGTGCAGTTTCCGGCACGCTTCCAAAAACTCGTCCTTATCCGAATAGTCGGACAGGTCTAACCACTTGCCGAAAAGTGAACCGTTGTTATACCGGGCGTATGTGCCTACATAAACTCTTGCTTCTGATAATGTTACTGCTTCCATGACTTTTGAATTTTAATTGTTTACATCGCTTGTCGCCCACCACATAAATTTTTCCTTTAACTGAATGGGAACATTGTCTTTTCAAAGGTTCGGGAATGGTACAGGGCAAATTATTATTTATGAAATACTACCCGTAGGTGTGGAGATTTCTAAAAAATAATTTGAACAGTAACAGGCACGGATATACCTTTGACAATGTTCCAATCAGTTTTAGGGAAAATTTTTCTCTTGTTTGAGAGGATAAAAGTAAAAGCCATCAGGCTTTTTGTATTGGGTAATGAGAGAGTAAAAAAAGGGCTTATAAAAGCCCCTCGTCTGTGAAACTGTAATAACTTTCTTCTGTCAGGATGATATGGTCTAACAGGTGTAAATCCAAGACCTTGCAGGCTTCTTTTATTTTTGAGGTGATTTGCTTGTCCGGTTCGCTCGGACGTTGGTTGCCCGATGGGTGGTTATGTGAGAGGATTATGCCCGAAGCATGGACTTTTAAGGCAGTTTGCAGGATGATTTTCACGTCCATTACAGTTTCAGACATACCACCTTTAGAGATAAAGGAAACACCTAAAGCCTTATTTGCCCGATTGAGGAATATTACATAACTTTCTTCGTGGTGTTCCATACATTCCACATAGAACGGTTTCAGGTAGGAATAAGAAGTTTCAGAAGAAAGGATTTTTATTCTTTCGGATGCTTTTACATTGTCTTTATAAGAGATAGTGATTTCCGGCATGGTAAATTCTGTTGTTTTCATAACACTTGAATTTTAAATTAAACAATAAGAAATTTTGCCGGACACCCACAGTTTGGCGGGGACTTCAACCAAATCTTTTCAAAAAATACAACCCGTAGGTGTGGAGATTTTTTAGAAAACCGGAACGGCTCGGATTTGGTATTTGTCCCCACCGGGCTGTAACTTTGCTAAAATTTGTGATTGAGATACATTACTTTAGGGAACTAAAAAAGGGGTATCACTGGTGACACCCCTTAGACAACTGAATACCTTAGCCTGCTATTCGTCATAGGTTCTATATCCTATCGGCTTGCGTGGCTTCGGTTCAGGTTTACTTAGTAATTGGGTTAGTGCTTGGTAAACTTCGCTGAATTGTGCATCCGTACTTTCTTCCAGTTCTTCAATACGCTTTAGGAGTTCCTGATAGCCTGTTATCATTTGACGCAAGGCTACAAATGCCCGCATGATGGAAATATTCACCTGTATGGCAATAGGACTACGTAACACACCCGATAAAGCGGCTACTCCCTCTTGCGTAAAAACATAGGGCAAATATTTAGTATGTTTGCCACGTTTTGAACTGGTCGCTTCTTCCATTTCATCCGGATTATTCTTTAAGGTCACAATTTGTGACCTTAAACATTCAACTTCTTCCTTTGTCAGTTCAAACATAAAATCACTTGGGAAACGTTCAATATTACGTTTGACAGCCTGTTTCAAGGCTTTTGTTTCCACTTGGTAAAGTGCCGCAAGGTCGCTATCAAGCATAACCCTGCAACCCCTAATTTCATAAATCTTGCTTTGAATGATTTGTAAATCCATAATTCAATATTTTAAGTTGTTAAGTGATAAGCTATCTTTAGAACTGGTTACAAATCGTGACCAGTCCTTAATCTTTTATATGGCAGCAGTTACCTTTTTCGTATTAATTTTCTGTGCCAGTAATTCCATATCGTTACTTAATTTCGCATCTATGACTTTAGCATAGATTTGAGTAGTGCGAATATCGGTGTGTCCCAACATCTTAGATACGCTTTCGATGGGTACACCATTTGCTAAAGTAATGGTTGTGGCGAAAGTGTGCCTTGCAAGGTGAAATGTGACGTTCTTGTCAATACCGCATACAGTAGCAATTTCTTTCAAATAATCATTCATTTTTTGATTGCTGATAACAGGTAATAGCTGACCGTTTTTAAGTTTCCCCTCGTATTTATTCAGGATAGCTTTCGGAATATCCAGTAAACGGATGTTTGATGTTACTTTTGTCTTGTGACGCTTCTTTATAATCCACAAATTATCATCGAATGCCATACGGATGTCGCTGCGGGTTAATTCGCATATATCCACATATGAAAGTCCGGTATAACAGCTAAAAATGAAAATATCCCGTACTTGTTCCAATCGCTTTGAAGCAAATTCTTTGTTGCATAACCTGCTTATTTCGTCCTTGTCAAGATACCCTCTTTCGATATACTCGAATTTAAGTTTGTAATGAGCGAACGGGTCAGCAGTAATTAATCCGGTAGCTTGTGCAAAGTTTACCACTGTACGGAAACGTTGGATAAACTTCATTGCCGTATTGGGTGAACAATCGTGGTTCTTTATTATATATAGGTAGAAGTTCTCAATAAATACCTTATTAATTTGACGTATCGGTAAGTCTGATACACGATATTCATCTTTCATGTATTCTATCAGGCGTAACTTTGTCAGTTCATATCGGCTGTACGTTTTGGGGGTCGCTTCACCTGCTGCGACCTTTTTCTTGTACTGGTCGTTATGTTGCGTGAAGAAGGAAATAATGGTATTGGCTTCTTCCTCTTTTCCCAAAAGAGCATTTTTCACGCTTTCGGGAGTAACATAGCTGTCACGCATTAACTGGTTATGAAAGTGGGAGCGTATATTCGCCTTAATGTCGTCCAGCATGGAGTTAAGCCTTTGTATCTCCATTGATTTACCTATGGCTCTGCCGGATTTCCAGTTGGTTTCAAGGACTTCTAACTTGGTATTGAATTGGGTTTGTTTGCCGTTGATTGTAATACGGGCATGAATGGGTACTAAACCATTCTTTTTCATCTTGTCTTTTTTCAGGTAAAACAATACGCTGAATGTACTCTTTTCATTTTTCATAATCTCACTTTTTTAGATTGCAAAACTAATTTTAATCACTGTAAATGAGATAAATATAGTATAGACAAATCACGTCAAAAGTAAGCCATTTTCCGACAATCGTACCCCCTAATCGTTTTTTGGGGAAGGGGGTACGATTTGGATACTCAACCGTGTCTTTTCGTGCCCCTTTTTTGTCTTTCAGGCAAGACTAAAACATAAAAAAAAGTCCTACAATACGTTGATATTGTAGGACTTGTCTCTTTTTTGTCGCCGTTTGGCTTTGTTCCTATGTGATCCGCCTGGAGCTGCGGAATATCGCTTTAACTAAGTAGTATTCTGATTGTTGCAATGCCGCACTTTCCGTTGTTCACGAATTGCACACGGCACTATTTCAATGTCCTTCCCGATTATGCCATCAGGTTATTTACAAAGTTAGCTCTTTTTCTCGGATAATCAATGGTTCAGGTCGTTAAAAATACACGTATTCTATTTCTATTCGATCGCTTGGACGTTGAAGACGCATATATGTGGAGTAAAATATACGCGAACATGGTGATTGTTCGGATTTTTATTGCTAATTTTGTAGCTAAAATAATGGTTATGGATTCAATGACTCCTCATGCAAAAATTCCGTATATACCAGATCTGAGTCGGGTATTCAGTATCTACTGTCAAGTAGTCAATTCAGATTATGATAGTGAAATGGAAAATGACATTTACTATCGGTTTCTAATTGATCATAAATTCTTGCAGGTCTCCAACTCTATTGTTGAGCCATGTGGTTATTTTGATTTAACTGACGAATCTACTCGAGAACGTTCCTTTTTGTCCTATATGGATAGTTTGGACGATACAAAACTGATAACAGAATGTATTGGCGACGGCGGGAAATCTCTTCTGGAACTTATTTCAAGTCTGAAGAATAGGATTGCCACTAATGATATACGTGTAATTTTGGCATGGCTTGAGCATTTGAATCAAGTTCGATGCAAGAATGATAAATATGTTCTTATCGACGATATTGCAGACGATTTGGAAAACCGCGAGAGTATATATCCGTTGAATTATAAAGAGACTCTTGATATTAGTGAGGACAAGTTCTCTGTATTTGAATATCTTAGAAAGATAAAATCGGGAAAGATTCAAATGAATCCTGATTTCCAAAGAAATATAGTTTGGAAGCCAAAACAAAAAAGCAGGTTTATCGAATCTGCCATTCTTCAGATACCAATACCTCCATTCTATATGAAAAAACGTTCGGATGGAAGCATGGTTATTATCGACGGATTGCAACGCACAACGGCGTTATCTGAATATCTGAATAATAAATTCGCACTTTGTGACCTCGAGGCATTATCCGAGCTGAATGAAAAGACATTTCATGATTTGGAGAAATGGGATTCCACCATCTCAACTAAAATCGAAGATAAACAACTAATGTTTTATGTCCTGGGAGTATCGGTTCCAATGGCTGCCGTATATGATATATTTAATAGGATAAATACCGGAGGAACCAAATTGGAGCGACAAGAGGTTCGTAATTGTGTCTTTATTGGGAATGCTACGGCTTTTCTTAAACGGGTCGTTAATTCTGATATTTTCAAGAGTGCCGTTGATGGGGGCATCAGCGATAATAGGATGAAAGCACGAGAGGCCATTCTAAGATGTATTGCGTTTGTCATACAGCCTGTATCGTCTTATCAAGGCTCCATCGACGAGTTTCTTGAAAGGGCTATGAAAAAACTGAATGCCATGAGCTCGATAGAGATAGCAGATTTGGAAAGCAAAACATTGCAGACTTTCGGATTGACTTATGATTTTTTTGGAAAAACAAATTTTAGAATACCTAGTAAGAATACACGTGGACGAATTAATGTTGCGGTAATGGAAGTTGTATTTAACTGTTTCTGGGGAAAAGCATGTTCAAATTTTCCACAAAAAAGTATTGTAGTTCGTTCATTGGGCAATCTTCTTAAGGATAATGATTTTCTTGAGAGTTTTCGAATTTCTACAAGTTCGAAAAGCGGAGTAAAAAAACGTTTTGAATTAGCCCATCAATATCTTGATTATGATAAGTAAAGTTTCGATATCAAATTTCAAAGTTTTTAAGGACCAAGTCGATTTTGACGATTTAAAGTGTCTAAACTTCCTTACTGGAATAAATGGTAGAGGCAAGTCTACCATGTTGCAGACTTTTATAGCCTTGGCTCAAAGTCTTAAAGAGAACGGTAATTTTGATTCATTTTGCCTCAATGGCAACATGATAAATTTAGGAAATGCAATTGATGTCAAAAACGAAGATATCAGTAGAGATAAGGAAATTGCATTAGGGTTTACGTGTGATAATACCAGATTCGATTTTAACTTTAGTGTTGGCGGAGATAATGAACAAGTGTTTAAATTAAAAGATTTCAGGGTTAATGGTGTTTCGTCATCTAATGACACCCATCTTAGAGAAATTACGAACCTGTTCAAAAAATTGACTTTTATATCCGCAGAAAGATTAGGACCACAACTTCACTATGCATTCAACAATGACATTAACTATATTGGTTCCAAAGGTGAATACGTAGCTTGTGCTTTTTATAATCACAAGGATGATATCGTAAATGAACTCATCATTGATGGGATTCCCGATATTTTCCCCGAAATTAATTTGGAAAATATTGATCCGACCTTAAGCGGACAGGTGCAATTTTGGCTTTCACAGATGTTTAGACCAATATATATCAATGCGGAATATATAGCTTCAGTCAACGAGTACGCACTTAGATTTGGTGCCCCTGACCGCAGCGGTAAATATAAACCAACAAATGTGGGTTTTGGATATTCTTATGTCTTGCCTATAGTTGTTGCGGCCCTATTGGCCGAGCCGAATTCAGTTTTAATTATAGAAAATCCAGAAGCACATTTACACCCTCAGGCCCAAAGTATATTGAGCAAATTTCTCGCTCTTGTTTCCAAGACTGGTGTCCAAATTTTTATAGAAACGCATAGCGAACATATTATTAATGCTCCTCGCGTTATGGTTGTACAGGAATCATTCAAGTCAGAAGATTTGAAGATATTATATTTTGACGAAAAGTATCCAGCAAAACATATTCCGATAGAAGTCCTATTCGATGGACGGATTGAAAAATGGCCTGAGGGCTTCTTCGACCAGTCGGAATTAGATAATGACATTATTTTAGGCTTATGAATGTTTATCTAAACGATTTGTTTTTGGATGCATTTTGTTCAAACGATTGGACGGAGTCTTTCGATAATGCGATTTCATGCCTGAAGGTTTTGTCGAATGTTAATAGTCCTCGTGTTTCCGTTTCAACAATCATACATCCCCAGATTTTTTTGACTATCGTAGTTCCTCAAAATACCAAATTCTCAGAACTATTGAATCGCGACAAGGATCGAAAGAAGTCGTTCTCAGCTATATATAAAACAGCAATTAGGGAATTACGTTTGGTTAATCCGGCATCAAAATATAGCATTGGTGACATAGATGTTAGCAATACAACAGTTGCGGACTCCTATGAATCTCAGAAATTAGGATTTACGACTATCCTGATTAATTTAAATTCAGAATTTCCTTCACCTATCGTAACTGTACAAAAAGAAAATGACGGTAATCAGGATATTATGTCATATCATGCGGTTGAAATCTTAACTGAGAAGCTGCAAGAATTAGAGTTGTTAAAAGTCTATTATGATAAAAAGACGAATGTTCGCCCCAATGACGATTTTATCAGACACCTCATTGTTTGTACCGACAAAATACGGGAATAGAAAAGCCCGTCTGTATAGGAGAATCGGTAAAGAGGATGAGCTTTGGTGTTTGGATCGTTTCCATAGGGGAAATTCGATACATTTGGAGGTTTTTAGTGAGTCATCGAAAAGGCAAATTGCAGTAAGTAGCCATGATGAGATACGGTTTTTTAGAGATTTGACAAAAGAGGAGAAAAAACGAACGCTTATCATGGAACCAATGCCATAATTTACATTAGGTAAATATAATATACATTTTGGATTTCTTCATAATCCTCAGAAATTATGATTATAACGTTTTTGCAGGGTTTAATTTAAAATAAATGAACATATCACTTTCATTAAAATTGACTAATAGACTTAGCTAGGATCACTTTCCCTTTCCATTCGATTTGCTCCTCTTGGTCGTTAGTAATGACAAGGAGATTATTGCAGTGGAGTTCTTCGGAGGCTTCGACGAGGGCGTCGAGTTCGCGCTTGCGTGTTTTCTCGGAGGTCATGTCGTAGCAAACTTGTATCAGTTGCTCTACCTTAGTGCCGTGCCGGGTCACGAAGTCGATTTCCTTGTCGTTGCGGGTGCGATAGTAGAATAGTGTGTTGCCCGGTTCGTAGCCTCTGCGCAGAAGTTCCACGAATACCTGATTTTCCAATAGTCGTCCGAGATTCTCTCTGAGATTGAAAGCCGTGCTTTGCACAAATCCGTTATCCACGACATAGACCTTGCGTGGTGCTTTCTTCATAAGCTTCAGTTTGTTATTGAAGCGTGGAAGATAAAAGAACAGGTAAGGCTCGGCGAGATAATCGCAGAATTTCTTTGTAGTCGCAACACTTGACAGACCCAATTCTATGGCAAGTTCATTTGAAGAAATCGGGTTGCAGAAGTTGGAAAGTAAATATGTCGCAAGGTTATACAGGTCCGTAGTGTTCCTTACCTTATGTCGTTTGGCCACATCTTTAAGCAATATGGAGTCAAACAAAGTGGAGAGATAGTTCTTGGTGATAGCCCTTGCCTTTATGGTTTCGGGATAACCACCGTTGCGCATATAATCATCGGCGAGAACAGTGGCTTTGGCAACCTGTTCCTCTCGTGGCGAATGAATGTCAATGTCATTCCAGCTCATTGTTTCATCAAGGCTGAAAGGTAGCATATCTATTTTCAAGTAACGACCTGTGAGAGATGTCGCCATTTCGCTGCTCAGGAGTTTTGCGTTGCTTCCTGTGATAACCAAATTCTTGCCACGGCGATATAGTTTGCTTACCCACATATCCCAGTTTGGCAGGTTCTGCACCTCATCGAGAAGAAGATAGTCGTAACCGGGATATACGGTATCAAGTGCAGACATTACCAAATCTTCATTCCAGTTATCCAGCAGTTGAGTGTCATCAAAATTCAGATATGCAAAGTTCTTACCTTGCAACATCAACAGCGCAAACACAGATTTGCCGACGCGTCGAGGCCCCGTAATCAGCTTGATTAACGGATTGGCGAGAAGTTCCTCAACATTATGCGTTGTATGTCGTTGCTGATACGGACGAGCCATCAGCTCATCGCGTTCAGTCTTTTGATTTAAGATTATATTTTTCATTGCCGTCTTATTAGACTGCAAAGATAGCTCTTTTTATTCAATTAAACCATTGTATTGAATAAAATAGCACATATTTTATTCAGTAAACCCCGTCATATTGACCAAATCAGTCAAAATCTATCTATCGTAGCTATATCAACTATGGAAATGAAATCGTGTCAAGTGTGGAAGTATAGGTTATCAGAGCGTGGTGTTTTTCAAGTTGTCACCATACCAAAAAGCGTGCCTAACACATTCTAAAGTGAAGGCTCTGGTAAACCCATGTAAGAGAACGTGAAGGCACGCTATGTAGGTGCATAGCGTAAGCATCACGCATTTGCTCTTACAAGTTCGAATGTACCAGATTTTCACTGGATACAAAATGCGGTGTTACGATATGTATTATGTCGGTGTGATTGACTCTACAATCACAATCTTTGCGATTTATGGTGCAAAGGTACTAATTTTTAGCGAGGTAGTCAAGACTGTATTTCACCGTTGCTGTCGATTCCGTACTTCTTGCGAAGACTTATCAGCGTTTTCTCGGTGATATTTAACAGCTTTGCGGCTTGCTTCCAGTTGCCGCCTCGTTGGTAGGCTTCGATAATTTGGTCTCGCTCTCTTTGTGGATTGCGTAAACTGAGGTCGTATGTCACCGAAGTGTCGGAAAGATTGAAAACTATATCCGACTCTGTGATTGTATCTCCTTTGGCATGGAATGCGGCGAAGAGGACGATGTCTTTTAACTCGCGCACGTTGCCGGGCCACGCGTAGAGTTTCAATGCCTTGATTGCTGATGCGTCGAGGTGCTTCCGGAGCTTGCCAGTCTTGGCTGCATACGATTTCAGGAAGAAGTCGGCGATGACGGGGATGTCCTCGGTCGTTTCTTTCAGCGACGGCACTGCGATGTCTGATTGACGGAGCATGAAGAAAAGGTTGGAGCGGAATGTCTTTTTGGAGACCATTCTCAACAAATCCGGCTCGGCGGTACAGATGACACGAACATCGGGATGTTCCTCCGAAAGAATATGCAACAGCACCGATTGTTTCTCAAACGAGAGCAGATGCACATTCTTAATGATGATTGTGCCTCCGGTTGACTTGTGGAAATATCCCTCGATGCGGTTGTAGATTTCGCTGCGTTCATTGTCGGGATTGTGTTTGCCAACAAGTGCCGCACCACCAGCCTCCAAAACAGTATGGGGCTTTTGCTCACGGGAACTATGCAGATAGATCTGATGGGCTACCTGCTCTTTGCCGGTTCCACTTTCTCCGAAGATGATGGCATTGGCGTTGGTTGCGGCGATAGCCTTTATCTTTTCCTCAATCTTTTGCCAAGCCTCTCTGACACGTGGTATAAGCTGATTGTCGAGCGTCAGCACGATGTGTTCCGGTTTGGCATATTTGCCAACCGTTTCCACAAGTTGCTTGTCGAGTGCCGGGCGTTGGATGACATCAACCGCGCCTCCGCCACTCATCACATCAAGCAAGTCGCTTGCGTTCAGGTTATCCACTATGGCGATTACCGGAAAGCCGTAGCCTTCGGTCTTCAACCAGTTAATAAACTCTCGTGCAGTTCCGTCTGACAAACGCATTGCCGTGACGATAACCGCGCCGGGTGGCAGCTTTGCCGCCTCAACTTTCCCGGCCTCGATGCTATCCACACAAACAGGGTCATATCCTGCCCGCATAAGCAGACTTGACATGACCCTACTATCTGATGCAGACGCGTCTACGATAAGGACTTTATTCATTTATTGTTTTTATTTTCATACGCACACATTGCGTATTATTGATTTTTCGGGGGTGATTATTTTTGCTTATTCTCATTATATTCCATTATTTCTTTGATTTTCAATTTCCGGCCTTGATCTCCTTCTATGAGAGCTTCGGGTGGTACTTCCGAGAAGCCTTTGGAGAAACCTGTGTTTACAACTGTCCTCGCCATCTGTTGACCAATGTAAGGAGTGACGATCAATCCTCCCATTGCAAGAACATTGGCATTATTGATGACACGGGAAAGCCGTGCGGTTTCAATACTCTCACATAAAGCGCAATACACGCCATCAAACTTGTTAGCAACGAGGTTCACGCCCATACCGGTACCGCAAACACAAATCCGTAATCATATTTATGTTCCGCGATGGCTTTACCCACGTTGTAACCCACATCGTAGGATGCCTGTTGTTCATCTCCAGTAATATCAATTACCTCAAAACCTTCATCTACAAGGGCTTCTTTCACTGCATTTTTGAGTGAAATGCCCCGTGGGTCTGCTCCCATGATTACGGAACCTCGATATTCTTGTGCATTGGCGGTAACCACCCAAAAGAATGCAATAACATTTAGAAACAGTTTCAGTGCGGTTCTCATATGCTTAATATTTAGGAGAATAACGATTATCCAACTCTACGCGGCTACGGAACGGTTTGATGATGACGCTTTCGTCATAATCTGCCGGAGCAGGGTCATAACCGAGCATACTGCGAGCCTTGTCAATGCTGATGAAATCAACATCACCGTCAACGATTGAGAAAGGCTCGTACCAAAATTCACGGTCACTTTCCAATGCCAGCCTTGTGGCTTGTACTACATTTTCAAGACTGACATGTGCCCCGGTCATAACCTTATCAATAGGCCCGTATCGGAGTGCTATTGTCTGGAACTTCTTATTCAACCCATACCATGCCATAATCTGTTCCGCCATTACTTTACTTGTGTGGTATGATAGGTCTATGTCCCGTGTGGTAAGGTCATCGGCTTTGAGGTATTGGGATACAAACTTTTGATTTTCCGTAATTGGGTAAGAGAACGGAATACCACCCTCTATGCCGTAAATTGTGGTGGAGCTTGCATATACGACACGTTTCACGCCTGTTTCTTCAGCTGCTTTGGCGACAATGAAAGTTCCTTCAACATTAGTTTTGAAGTAGTCTGTGTATGATTTGCCCGGAACAGGAGCAGGAATAGCGGCTTCATGGATTACCACCTCACAACCTCCCATTTTATTCTTCAGATTGTCATAATCAAGAATATCATCACCGTCAAGGAGGTCATATCCGACTATCTCGTAATCATTGCCTAACGCTGCAACAAGAGCTTTGCCTACATAACCTTTGTGTCCGGTAATCATAACTTTCTGTTTTCCAAATGCCACCGCAGTGATCATGACTGCCATGACGAAAATAATTGCTTTTTTCATGGCTCTCTTATTCGTTTGCTATTGTGTAGATTGCAACCATATCATCATAGGTGAGTACCTTCAGATGACCGACGGTTGATGTCTTGCCGAGACTACATTTCTCTGCCATAGTGCGGATTTCTTCTTCGGTTGCTTTGCGCCCAATTAGCTCCGGGATACTGGTAGGCATTCCGATTTTGTGGTAAAACTCCGTCATGGCTTCAATCCCTGCAAGTGCGGTTTTTTCAGCCGATTTGAAATCGTTGGTGACACCAAGCACATTCACTGCGAATTGAGCGAAGCGAGTTGGATTCTCGTTCAGGGTATATTTCGCCCAGTGAGACCAGATGGCAGCAAGTCCGGCACCATGAGCCACGTTGAACATCGCGCTCAACTCGTGTTCAAGCATGTGGGTGGCAAAATCACCGGTCGTTCCACACCCGGTAAGACCATTGTGGGCAAGGCTTCCGGCCCACATTATCTGGCTCCTGGTCTGATAATCTTCGGGGGCTGACATCACTTTAAGTCCCGCTTCTTTCACTGTTTTCAGCAGGCTCTCGGCGATGCCGTCAGTGAGAAGCATATCATCGTCGTGTGAGAAATATCGCTCCATTGTGTGCATCATTATATCAGTCACACCGCAGGCTGTCTGATATTTACCCAATGTAAATGTCCTTTCAGGGTTCATGACGGCAAACTTCGGACGACAAAGATTGTCATCATAAGCACGTTTCAGTTCGCCTTCCTCCTTTGTAATTACACATCCGCAGCTCATCTCACTGCCAGCCGCTGGAAGGGTAAGAACCGTTCCGACCGGGGCGCATGATGTCGGCTTGGCTTTCCCGATGAAGAAATCCCACACGTCACCATCGTACTCCATACCGTATGCAATCGCCTTAGCCGAATCAATCACACTGCCTCCGCCGACAGCAAGAATGAAATCAAGATTTTCTTTCTTGGCAATGGATATGCCTTTGTACACTTTCGACAGTACCGGATTAGGCACAACGCCGCCTAATTCTACAAAAGGCATACCGATGGACGACAATTGCTTTCTGATCTCGCCCAGTAGCCCGGATTTTTCCGCACTGCTTCCTCCGTAATGGAGAAGGACTTTTGCCGCGCCGGTTTTTTTCAAAAGCCCGGCGATTTGGCTTTCGGCATCTTTCCCGAAAACGACTTCGGTTGGAGCATAATAATTAAAATCTTTCATATTCTAACTTTTACTTTGTTTCGTCTATTATCTTTTGACGATGCAAAGTTAGTCAGAGTATGTCAGCGCATGTTATTCTTAAAAGTCCAAACTGGCTTTACTGAAAAGCCCAATACTTCAAGCAGGGGTGATTTCGGATGGCAATATACCGAATTTACGTTTGAAAGCCGTTGAAAAATGCGACAGGTTCTTAAAACCTACATTCAGATATACCTCTGACGCTGACATTCCGGCTTTAAGATGCTCCATAGCGGCATCCAATCTGCGGTTGACAATCCAACGCATCGGGGATATGCCTCCAAAAGCATCTGCAAAATCACGTTTGAACCCGGAAAGACTTCTGCCTGTATAGTGTGCGAGTTGCTCCAATGTCAAGTCATGACAATAGTTGCGTTCCATAAACTCAGGAAAGTCAATTTTCCACGGTTCTTCAAAGTCAAACAGAATCGGAGCAAGCTGTGGCTTCAGTTCGAGCATGACTAACACAGCCTCCCGGAGTTTACTTTCCACAATCATGGGAGAAGGATATTGCCCCGATGTAAAATATT
>ERZ791810.597-NODE-597-length-34163-cov-12.051571_pt1 | contig 34163 bp, 32 predicted proteins | sample MGYA00510304_ERZ791810 | MGnify/ENA primary metagenome ERZ791810 (study PRJEB30046, sample SAMN00791967) | human gut metagenome | study: EMG produced TPA metagenomics assembly of the A metagenome-wide association study of gut microbiota in type 2... | reverse complement strand
TCGATAGATTTTGAAAAAGCACCCTAAGGGAGCTCTATTAAAGTTACCCTTTTTACCACCGATATGAAAAAGAAATTTTTTACTAATTTATGGTTGACTTTTCATAACTGGTCTCCTTTCGCAGATATCTCATTTCTCTTAATACGACCAAACGGTCTTATTATGAATTAAATTATAGCATTTTGATTATAATTTGTCTATTAAGTTAGAGGAGACACTCACGTGAAGTTTCAAAGAATTCAGGACTTGAGAATAGACAACGATCTTACTATAAAAGAAATCTCTGCCATGCTTGGTCTGCACCGGGATGTTTATTCCCGTTATGAAAAAGGGCTTCGTGATTTTCCAATTGACATTCTCATAAAGTTAGCAGATATTTATCACTGCTCAATTGATTATCTGGTTGGACGGGTTGATACGAAGTAATATAATACACAAAATGCCTACTCCGCAGACATTGATCACTATATATAAAGAAAAGACGATTCCACTCAGAATCGTCTTTTCTTTATAATATATGCTTATTTTTTCCCACGCAACAGTTTAATGATCTTCCCCTCATACACCACTGTCACAATAACGATCAATGCAACCGTCACCAGACTATACCCTTTATTGATCTGCACCCCGGCAGCATCACAGATACTGGTAAATAAAAGACTGAGCACGAAGATCAGCTTGACTGCGCGCACCATATGAATCGTATATTTTCTTATTTTCCCACTACATATTTCTTTCGGCAGGTTATTTACCCTTTCCGGATAACGTGCAAGCAGCGTCAGTCCAACATATACAAGGATCAGGATTGCCGCATTTAAAATAATTCCGGTAAATGCCACTCCATATACGATTCCATAATAAATCTGCAGTCCCAGATAAATCATTGCAGCTACGATTCCCACTGCCTCAAGCAGGAAATCCATATTTGTCATTTCTTCTTTTTTCAAATTTATCCCCTTCCTGTGCTGTTCTTCATCTTCTATTCTGTTATTTCTAAATACATTCCAAATGCCGTTTTCCATTCCGACGTCAGCCGTTCTAAATTCCACGCCGCATTTGCGGGGCTTGTGGACGGCAGTTTTCCAAGCGGCGGCATTCCCTCTTTATTACAGTATTTTACAAAAAGCTGATGTGCTTTTCCACCATTTGCAAAAATTCCCTGTATTTTTGCATTTGATAAGATCAGATTCATATCATTTGGCACCACATTTCTGATGGAGCTGTCGGAAGATCCAACGATATCACAGGAATCGATCACATCCCACACTGCTATGCGATGTCTTAGCAGAAGATCCTTCTTTTCATCGATCGTCTGTGGCAGAGGTTCCTTGAAAATCCCTGCAATCACCTTCCAGAAGCGGTTTTGCGGATGCCCGTAATAGAACTGGTTTTCCCGCGACTTTACAGACGGAAAGGAACCCAGGATCAATATCCTGGATTCCTCATTGTATACAGGTAAAAACGTATGTTTTACATGTGTATATTCCATTTTATACCCGCTTTCTATTCATAATTTTTGACATTGGAGCTGTCTACTTTTTCAAATGGTACCCAGACATATAAACCATCTTCCGTAGCACCCTCTAAGGTCGTGACATCTTTTCCGGTTGCAAGTGCGATTGCTGCATAAACAGCACTCTCACCCTGTCCAACTGCGGACTGGTATACGGTAAAGTCCATCTTTCCATCTTCAATCGCTTTGCATCCGTCTGCAGTTGCATCGATTCCAAGTACCGTCACATCACTGATTCCTGCTGCATCACAGGCATCAATGATACCAAGTGCCATAGAGTCGTTGTTGCAGACAGCAACGTCACACTTCTGTCCTGTCTTTAAAAATATATTGAACATCTCTTTCGCACGATCCTGCTCCCAGTCGGCGTTATCTTCAAAGACATAATTGATCTTTTTCCCTGATGCATTTAAAGTATCCTTTAATGACTCAGATCTTCCTTTTGTCGCGGAATGTTTTTTCGGTCCTTTTAACAACACCACATTAATCTCATCCGCAGAAGCAAATTTATCTAGAATATACTCTGCCTGATACTGTCCTGCCACATATTCATCCGATCCAACATAAATATATTTCCCAGCCTGAAGTCTCGACTCATCCGGGCAGCTGTTAAAAAATACGATTGGTATATCACCTGCAAGCGCTTCTAATTCGAATGCCGTATCAGCATCAACCGGTCCGCATAAAATCACATCATAATTCTCACTGACCGCCTTTTTGATATGCTCCACCTGATTTTCAATGGAATTGTCCGCATCTAGCACATCCAACTGTACCCCACACTCTTCCGCAGTCTGCTGCGCCTGCGCCACAAGTACATTTCGGAAGGTATCCGCCTGTGATAACGACAGCAGCATTTTTAAACCTTTTCCATCAGCTGCGCCTGTCTGTGTATTTCCACCACATCCGGCAAGGCATCCTACGAGCAATGCCAGACACATGATAGTACTTATTAATTTCTTCATCGCACGATCTCCTCTCTATATCCGGAACTGTTTTACCTGATCTGCAAGCTGATCTGCAGAAACAGCAAGGTTATCTGCTTCCTGTTCTACCTGGTCACTGTTCTTTGAAATATTCTTTGCCTGCTGTAACATGGATTCTGATGTTGCAAGGATCTCATCGGAACTTGCCGCCTGCTCTTCCGAAATAGCTGCAACATTCGTAGCAACCTGATCTACCTGATTGATCTTATCAACCACATTGCCGATCAGTGCGCTTGTCTCCTGGATATTCTTAAAGATCGTATCAAATGTATCAACTGCCGTATGGATCAGCTCTGCACTGCCGGAAATATCCTGTGCACTGTTTCCTGCCTGTCTGACGGCATCTTCTACCAGATTATTGATCTCAGTAATCAGCTCTGTGATATGTGCTACCGAATCCGCACTGTTCTTTGCAAGTGTACCAATCTCAGCTGCAACAACTGCAAATCCTCTTCCTGCTTCGCCTGCGCGTGCAGCCTCAATCGATGCATTTAAAGATAACAGGTTCGTCTCGTCAGCAATATCACCAATCAGTTTGATGATCTGCACGATCTCGCCGGAAGCGGTTCCTACCTTATTAACAGCCTCTTCCAGATTGTGAATGGAAACTTCGATATTTGAGAGTGCCTCACCAACGCGCTCCATATCCTTACGTCCTTTTTCAGAAACAGCAACCGTCTCCTGCATCTTGCTTTCAACCATATCACTGTCGCTCTTGGTATCTGCTGCCACACCTGCAAGCTGCGTTGCATTTTCCGCGATCTCATTTACAGATACAGACAACTGATCAACCGTCGCGTTCAACTCGCTCATCGACTGTGACTGGATTCCCGCTGCCGAACTCATCTCACCGGAAACACCCTTACTTGAGTCAGCCTGATTCTTCAACTTGCCGGAAACATTTCCCATCTCGGAGATCATCTGTTTCATGGAAGCAATAAACTTCTCCACACTTTGGCTCATGACTGCGATCTCATCATTGCCTTTTGTCTTAATAGAAACCGTAAAATCACCGGAAGTCATCGCTGTGATCACTCTTGTCATTTCCTTGACAGGTTTGATTACAACATGAGTTACACGTTCGATCAGTACACAGAGCAATGCAATACAGATCACACTGATTACGATCATAATATTACGAAGCTGTGTCAGATCCGAAAGTACAATGCTGGTCGGAATATACGATATCAAAAGCCAGTTGGTTCCGTCTACTTCCTGAAATACCGTCATATTTCCATCAAGTGTAGCAAAATTATAGTCTTTCTCTGCAGCTTTCTCTGCCGTAAGCTGGTAAAAATGACTCTGTCCTTCTGCCCCGAGTGTCTGGGAAATAAGAGATGAATCACGGTTTGCCAGGATCACACCGCTGGTTTTATCAACCAGAAATGCTTCCGCATCATTCATTTCAATAAAAGAGTTTACGATAATTGCAATACGGTCTAATGTCATATCTGCTGAAATAACACGCACTTTATCAGATCCGTCATTTAAAATACCGGAAGCACTGATCACATTCACGCCATCTGCATTCTGATAAGCTGAACCGACTGCCATATTCACCCTGGTAAGTCCTTCTTTATACCAGGTACTGTTTGTTACATCTGATTCCTTTTTTGTTGATTCTGATGCCGTTATGAGCTGTCCTGTGGAATCTGCCACATAAAGTCCCTCCGGATAATTACTGTTATAGCCATAATAACCATCCAGTATTGTCTTTAACTCTTCATCACTCGGCTTCAAATCCTCAATGATCGTCTTCGCCATCTGAAATGAAGCAAGGTTTTCATTCAGCCATGCTTCTATCTGGGATGCCTGGTTCTCTACCGAAGACTGCAGTAAATTCTGGGAATATTTTTTGATCGTCCCTGCAGATATCTGATAAGCAGCCACAACAAGTACCACAACGATCGCAATTACGACTGGTATGATCACCCCAAGTAACTTTGCCTTAATCGACACCGTTTTTTGTTTTTTCATAAGCTGTCCTCTCTTTTTTACATAAAATTTACAACATAAATTATAAAATCTTCGTCGTTTTTCGTCAATATGTATCACAAACCGTTTTCGCTAAAATTTATATTGTATACATGTATTTTTCAAGAAATCGTATGATCTTTTCTTGAAAATGAGACCTGCTGTGCTATAATAAATTAGTGTGCCATTTTCTTTTTCATACATATATCAGGCACACGGGATTGGTATCATGCCGCTGCATGCGGTTTATACCAGAGAGGAGAACCTTAGATGGAACATTTAATCATTCCAAAAGATTATCATTCAGAATTAAATCTGCACGATACACAGATTGCAATCAAAACAGTAAAAGATTTTTTCCAGAACCTGCTTGCACTTCGTCTGAATCTGTCCCGCGTTTCGGCTCCACTTTTTGTTGATCCGTTATCCGGTCTCAATGACAACTTAAACGGTATTGAACGTCCGGTTACTTTCGATATCAAAGAGCAGAACGGGAAAGAGGCAGAGGTTGTACAGTCTCTCGCAAAATGGAAACGCTACGCTTTAAAGAAATACGGTTTCGACTACGGTGAAGGCCTGTATACCGATATGAATGCGATCCGCAGAGATGAAGACACTGATAACATCCACTCTATTTTCGTAGACCAGTGGGACTGGGAAAAAATCATCCATAAAGAGGATCGTAATATCGAGACATTAAAAGAAACAGTTACCACTGTTTATAACTGCCTGCGCAAGACAGAAAAATATATGGCGATCCAGTACGATTATATAGAAGAGATTCTTCCACATGATATCTTCTTTATCACGACTCAGGAATTGGAAGAAATGTTCCCTGACAACACACCAAAGGAACGTGAATATTATATTACAAAAACCAAGGGTGCCGTATGTATCATGAAGATCGGCGATACTTTGGAAAACGGAGAGCCTCACGACGGACGTGCTCCGGATTACGATGACTGGTCTTTAAACGCAGATATCGTTGTTTACTATCCGGTACTCGACATCGCACTTGAGATTTCCTCCATGGGTATCCGGGTTGACAAGAAAGCGCTTCTCTCCCAGCTCAAAAAAGCAGGCTGTGAAGAACGTGCAAAACTTCCTTTCCAGAAAGCAATCATCAACGAAGAGCTTCCTTATACAATCGGTGGTGGAATCGGACAGTCCCGTATCTGTATGTTCTTCCTTCGCAAGGCACATATTGGAGAAGTACAGTCTTCCCTGTGGCCGGAAGCTATCGCAAAAGAATGTGAAAAGAACGGTATTCAGCTTTTGTAACAGGAACGGGCATATGCTCCGCAGATATCCTGTCATCAACACTGATGCCTGATAAAAAACAGGTATGTTTCAAATGTCAGCAATGAGCTTTCCCTGCTCCCTGCTGACAAAAACATACCTGTTTTTTTCACCTTTCTGTTTTTTCAGTCCTGTGCGATTTCCACAATTTTCCGGTCTTTTCAATCCCGTGTGATTTCCACAATCTTCCGGTCTTTTCAATCCCGTCTGGTTCTCACTATCTCCCGTTTTTTTCTCCTGCTATGATTCCGTAATATTCCGGTCTTCTGTCCCGGAAAAGTCCCCATTCCAGTCGTTTTGCCCGAAGTTCATCCAGTTCATAGGTCTGGCTCAGGATTTCTTCTTTATCTCTGGAAGCACTTAAGATCACCTCTCCTGTTTCATCCGTCAGAAATGAGGAACCATAAAATTCCAGTGCCGACTCCTGTCCGCCATTTTCCGCACATGGCTGCACTACTTCCCTGCCGATCCGGTTTGCGGCAATGACAGGCATCAGATTCGCAGCCGCATGTCCCTGCATGCAGCGTCTCCAGTGCGGCATACTGTCACATTCTAAAATCGGTTCCGAGCCGATCGCTGTCGGGTAAAACAATAATTCTGCACCGAGCAGCGCCATCGCACGCGCTGTCTCCGGGAACCACTGATCCCAGCAGATTCCAATACCGATGCAACCGTATTTTGTATCAAACACTTTAAATCCGGTATCTCCCGGTGTAAAATAAAATTTTTCCTGATAATAATGATCATCCGGGATGTGGGTTTTCCGATACACACCGAGGATCGTTCCATCTCCATCAATGCATGCGATCGAATTATAGAGGTTATTGACATCACGCTCATAAAAGCTGATTGGAAGCACCACGCCCAATTCTTTTGCAAGACGTACTCCCATTGCCACAGCTTCACTCTCCTCCACAGTTCTTGCATAGCTGTAAAAATCATATCTGCGCTGCTGGCAGAAATATTCCCGCTCAAAAAGTTCCGGCAGTAAAATGATATTTGCGCCTTCCGCGGCAGCTTTGCGGATCATTTGTTCTGCTTTTTGTAAGTTTTTCTTGTGCTCCAAGTCGCATTTCATCTGAATTGCGGCTGCTTTTATCTGTCTCATGCGTGTATCCTTTCTGTTCTTTTTATTTTTGCACAGTGAATTAATTCTCCTATACGGAAGGTTGTACAATAAATTCCCTATAAGGGAATTTGCTGTGTAATACAGTGGATGTTTCCACCGCCTGTCAGTATGTCTCTTGCGTACACCGGTATGATTTTTCTGTCCGGGCAGAGTTTTGCCATAATCTGCTGTGCACGCAGGTCGCTTTCTTCGTTTTCTCCGCCAAATACAGGCATGACTACCGCATTGTTGGAAAAATAAAAGTTTACATAGGAGGCGGCGAGCCGTTCTCCGACTTCCCTGACATCTTCACCTTCCTCAAATTCGTATCCTTCGAGTTCTTCTTTGGTGATACAGACCGGAATATCCGGAATTGGAAGTTTGTGGATGATCAGCTTTCTGGCCTTTGCGTCCCGCACCGAACTTAGATAATCAAAACTCGCTTTCGACATCGCATACTGCGGATCATTCTGGTTATTGGTCCATGCAAGCACAACTTCACCCGGTCTTAGAAATGCACAGACATTGTCCACATGCTCGTTGGTCTCATCCTGATAGATCCCGCGTGGCAGCCATAAAACTTTCTCCACGCCAAGGTAACACTTTAACTGTTCTTCAATCTGCTCCTTTGTAAGCGATGGGTTTCTCCCCGCACTGAGCAGACAGGACTCCGTGACAAGCAATGTTCCCTCTCCGTCGCTGTGGATAGAACCGCCCTCTAACACAAACGGTTCGGCATCATAACAGTCAAACTCGAATTTTCTGCAGAAATTCCATGCAAACGCATTGTCTTTTTCATAAGAAGCATATAGTCCATCCACTTCACCGCCCCAGGCATTAAAAGACCAGTTTACACCGCGCACCTGTGAGTTTTTTACATCATCACCTGTCTGCGCCGTACCATTTCCTGCTGCTGTCAGGTCTGAAATCTTTCCATCCGTTCTGTTTACCAGAAAGGTCGGCGCAACATCCCGCGCCCAGGAATCATCGGTCTCCATCTCAAAGACAACCACCGGATGTAAGTTTTCTTCTTTTTTCAGACTTTCCGCAAATGCTTTTGCATGGTCAATCCCCTTTTTTCCGGCAGCGACATACACTGTCTCACTCGCGGCGATTGCACGGATCACAGCTGAAAACGCTGTTTCTGCTTCCTTCGCGCCATTTCTCCAGGAACCGGGACGCTCCGGCCAGATCATGATACATCCCTGATGCTGCTCAAACTCACCCGGCATGAAAAATCCGTCCTGTACCGGTGTTGTATCTTTTATCATCTTAGGACAGTCTGCCTTTGAAATCTTCATAACCAAACTCCTTTATCATCTCGACATCTCCATCTTCCCGTAAGACTGCAATTCCGGGCAGCGGCATCCCGTTAAATGTATTGTTTTTGACCATGGAATAAATTGCCATATCCTCAAAGACCAGACGGTCTCCCACCTGTTTTTTCTGTGCAAAGCTGTAATCACCGATCACATCCCCGGCAAGGCAGGTCATGGAAGAAAGCCGGCAGGTATGCGGCTTTTCGCCCGGCAGATAACCGTCTTTTAGCGGCGGTCTATATGGCATTTCAAGCACATCCGGCATGTGGCATGCCGCCGATGCATCCAGAATCAGGATATCCATTCCATTGTGTACGATATCCATAACCTCCGTGACAAGATAGCCCGCATTTAATGCGATCGCCTCACCCGGTTCCAGGTAGACCCGGACATTATATTTTCGCCTGATCTCACAGATTAACTTCTTTAATTCATCCAACTGATAGTCTGCTCTTGTAATATGATGACCGCCGCCTAAGTTCAGCCATTTTACCTGTTTTAAATAACTGCCAAACTTCTCCTCAAACGCATGCCAGGTCGTGATCAGATCATCCGCATTCTGCTCGCAGAGTGTATGAAAATGTAATCCTTCGATTCCCTCCGGCAGTTGATCCGGAAATTCACTTTTAACCACACCAAGCCTTGATCCCGGTCCGCATGGATCATAGATCTCATGCCCTTCCTGTGTGGAGCACTCCGGGTTCACGCGGATCCCGGCACTTGCAGTGCACTCCTGCTGCAAAAAATAGTGCTGATACTTTTCATACTGCGCAAAGGAATTAAAAATAACGTGATCGCAGATCTGCACCAGTTCTTCCATATCTTTTTCCTTATAAGCCGGTGCAAATACATGATTTTCCTTTCCCATCTCCTCTTTTCCAAGGCGCGCCTCAAAGATTCCGCTCGCCGTCGTTCCGCTGATATACTGCCCGATCAGCGGATACAGTGAAAACATGGAAAATGCCTTCTGTGCCAGAAGCACATGGCAGCCGGTTTCCTGTTCCAAATTCTGCAATATTTTTAAATTTTGTTTTAGCTTCTTTTCATCTACCACATAACACGGGGTAGGAATCTCCTGCCATTTCATGATAATTCTCCATTTCTGCAAAAATCCGCTGCGCAAAAGCTGACAAATTTAAAATTTTATCCAACCTGTTTCACACATATTCTTATTTTATGCCACCGTCTGCGGATTTTCGTCCACAACCCATGGCAGACCATACTGGTTTAACATATCCATAAACGGATCCGGATCAAACTCTTCAATATTGAATACACCGTCTTTGTCCCAGACTTTATCGACAACTAACGCTGCACCGATCATAGCCGGAACACCTGTTGTATAAGAAATTGCCTGGGAACCGACTTCTTTGTAACATTCCTGATGGTCACAGACATTATAGATATAAATCGTCTTTTCTTTTCCGTCTTTTTTTCCCGTAAAGATACAGCCGATATTTGTTTTTCCAACCGTGCGCGGTCCTAAAGATGCCGGATCCGGAAGCAGTGCTTTTAAGAACTGGATTGGTACGATCTCCCTGCCCTCATACTCGATCGGTGATGTTGAGAGCATTCCGACATTTTCTAAACATTTCATATGTGTCAGATAGCTCTGTCCAAAGGTCATAAAGAAACGGATCCGCTTTACTCCAGGTACATTTTTTGCAAGGGACTCAATTTCCTCATGATGCAGCAGATACATATCTTTCTCGCCAACCTGTGGGAAATTATATTCTCTTTTAATTTCCATTGGTTTTGTTTCTACCCAGTGACCATTCTCCCAGTAAGAACCGTTTGCGGAAACCTCACGCAGGTTGATCTCCGGGTTAAAATTGGTTGCAAACGGATAGCCGTGGTCGCCGCCGTTACAGTCTAAGATATCAATCGTCTCGATCTCATCGAAATAATGTTTCAGGGCATAAGCGGTAAATACACTGGTCACTCCCGGATCAAACCCGCTTCCAAGCAATGCCGTAATTCCTGCCTCTTTGAATTTTTCACGGTATGCCCACTGCCAGGAATAGTCAAAATATGCTGTAAATCCCTCTTCTTTACAGCGTTTTTCATAGATGGCACGCCATTCTTTGTCATCCGTATCCTCCGGCTCATAATTTGCAGTATCGATATAGTCTACTTTGCATGCAAGGCAGGCATCCATAATTGTTAAATCCTGATATGGCAAAGCAACATTTAACACAGCATCCGGCTGATATTTTTTGATCAGGGCGATCAGTTCCTCCGTATTGTCCGCATCCACCTGTGCTGTTGTGATGACAGTGTCCGTTGTTTTTTCCAGTTTTTCTTTTAAGGCATCACATTTCGATTTTGTTCTGCTCGCAATGCAGATCTCCGTAAAAGTTTTGCTGTTCTGGCAGCATTTGTGAATCGCAACTCCTGCAACTCCGCCACATCCGATAATTAATAATCTTCCCATTTTAATCTCCTTTCCTGCGCTGTCTTTTTGCGCATCTCAAGTTTGTGCCGGGGCACAAATCTTGCGTGTGAAAAAATAAATTTTAATTTAATTTTTATTATTTCTTACGTCCTTCTTCTTCCTCTAACATATCCTCCACATATCGCGGCAGCATAAATGCTCCCTTGTGCAGATTGGTGGTATAATACCAGGTTTTTATCTTCCGCTCTTTCCAGCGCTTTGCATCCAGATCATCGAGCGGATGATATTTCTTTGACGCAAACCCGAACAGCCAGTATCCGGAAGAACACGTTGGTATATGTGCCTGATACACGCGGCTGATTGGAAAGCTATGACTCGCTTTCCGGTGCATACCGCGGCAGGATTCCTCATCTTCATCGTAAAACGGACTTCCATGCTGATATACCATGATTCCGTCATCTTTTAAGGCACGGAAGCAGTTTCCGTAAAATTCCTTGGTAAACAGTCCTGCAGTATGTCCAAGCGGATCAATCGCATCGTTGATGATCAGATCATACTCGTCATGTTTCATCCGCAAAAATTTCAATCCATCCTCATAGTACACCGTCACGCGTTCATCCGATAACCCGCATGCATTGTCCGGAAAAAATTCCTTGCAGACCTCGACAAATACACGATCCGGCTCCACGACATCGATCTGCTCTATCTCATCGTAATAGCCAAGCTCTCGTGCCACGCCGCCGTCACCGCCGCCGATGACTAACACCTTTTTCACATGCGGATGCACCGCCATCGGAACATGCACAATCATCTCATCATAGACAAACTCATCTTTTTCCGAAAAAACAATACTACCGTCGGAACTTAAAAAACGCCCAAACTCATCCGAATCAAACACATCGATCCGCTGAAACTCGGTCTGTAAACCAAATAACTGTTTCTGCACCTTGACCGACACCTTGACTTTTTCCGTGTGATAATCCGAAAACCAAAGTTCCATGATCTTCTCCCTTCTTTTGAAAAAATCTTCTTTTCACAGGAATCTTTATTTTTGCTGATCTATGCTGTTATTTCTTTGCAAGCACATTCAGATTTTCAACTTCCGGATCCTCCGTTCCCTGCATAGAGCATCCCTTTTCTTTTGCATAAACAATGTACTCAATGATCTCCGGCGTGATCATCTCACCCGGCGCTAAAATCGGAATTCCAGGCGGATAGCACATGACAAATTCACCGCAGATCCTTCCCGCTGTCTGACGAACCGGCATGGATTCCTTTTGCGAATAAAATGCCACCTGCGGCGACACTAAAACCTTCGGATTAATATATTCCGTATTCAGCATTTTTGCCGGATCTTTCGAATACAGCCGTTTGATGTCTGCAAGTGCACCCACAAGCCGCTCAATATCCTGTATCCGGTCACCGATGGAAATATAGGCAAGAATATTTGCGATATCTCCAAGCTCGATCTGAATATCATATTCATCCCGCAGCAGATCATAGACCTCAATGCCTGCAAGCCCGATATCTCTCGTATATACAGACAGTTTTGTCACATCAAAATCATAGACACTGCCACCGTTTACCATATCTTTGCCATACGCATAAAATCCACCGATAGAATTGATCTCATCCCTCGCGTACTCCGCCATCTGTGCCACTTTCGCAAAAGATTCCTTTCCTCGCAAGGCAAGGTTTCTCCGCGAAATATCAAGGCTCGACATCAGAAGATAAGATGCACTCGTCGTCTGCGTCAGATTGATGATCTGGCTGACATATTCCCAGTTCACACCCTTTCCGGTCAGAAGAAGAGAGCTCTGCGTCAGGCTTCCCCCCGACTTGTGCATGGAGACAGACGCCATATCCGCCCCAGCATCCATGGCACATACCGGAAGATTTTCCCCAAAATACAGATGCGTTCCGTGTGCCTCATCCACCAGCACCAGCATATGATGTTCATGCGCCACTCTCACGATAGACCGCAGATCCGAACAGATTCCATAGTAAGTCGGATTGTTGACTAAAACTGCTACTGCATCCGGGTTCTCTAAAATCGCACGTTCCACCTCTGACACCTGCATTCCCAGTGAAATGCCAAGTTTCACATCGACCTCCGGATTGACGTAAACCGGAATCGCTCCACAGAGCACCAGTGCATTAATCACACTCTTGTGCACATTTCGCGGCAAAATGATCTTATCCCCTGCCTTACAGCAGGAAAGCACCATTCCCTGAACTGAGGAAGTGGTTCCGCCAACCATAAAAAATGCATGTTCCGCGCGAAATGCCTCCGCGGCAAGTTCCTCCGCTTCCTTGATCACCGAAACCGGATGACAGAGATTGTCAAGGGGCTTCATGGAATTGACATCCAGACTCACACATTTTTCTCCCAACAGCTCTACCAGCTCCGGATTTCCCCTTCCTCTCTTATGTCCCGGCACATCAAACGGCACCACTCTTCGTTTTTTTAACTTTTCCAGTGCCTCATAAACCGGCGCACGCATCTGCTGCTCTTTGTCCATGACTAAAAAAATCCCCCTTGGCTTCCATAAAAATCTGCATGCTCTGCTTTTCATCAAATGTTTTTCCCTGACATTACCGTCTGGCTGAAAAACGCAAAAAAAGAACAGGCATCCATCACCTGTTCTTCTATCGTCGTTATCATCATAGTCATACTTTATGTAATCTATCTACATTCTGCAAAAACTATTTTCTCCAGAGTCCGCGTTGGCACCATCGCCAGCAAATATTTGCGTATACTACTCTTATTGACCGTTTCACAAGTGATATTGGATTCCGGGTATCATCCCCGTAATCAACTTATAAAATTTGAGCTTCTAACTCAATCAATAACGCGGCTTACACCGCAATCGGCAGTTGCCCCGCCTGTCCGTATGGGCTTAACCAATCTCTTGGTGGGCAAACAATAGATCCTTTTCCATCTATTGTAACGAATATTTGCATGAAAACAATTTTCGCATTCATGTGATTTGAAGTATAGCATACACACATGGCAAATGCAATAACGTATTCTGTAAAATTCTGGTATTTTCTTTTTTATTTCATTTTAGGATATTTTTATTTTCTATTCAGGTTTGCAGCGATCTTACCGCGTCCACTCCCGGACCATCTGTATCTCCCGTCTGTACCCCTCATCATCGTTCGGTGTCTCTAAGATAAACGGTCTTCCTTCTAAAAGCGGGTGCAATGCAACGCGCCGCATCGCCTCTGCACCGATCTTTCCCTCACCGATCTTCGCATGACGGTCCTTGTGGGAGCCACAGTCATTCATGCTGTCATTAAAGTGAACTGCCTTCAGCCGGTCGAGCCCGATCACACGGTCAAACTCATTTAACACATCGTCAAGGTCGTTTACAATGTCATAACCGCCATCCCACACATGGCAGGTATCGAGGCAGACTCCCATTTTATCGTTTAATTCCACACGGTCTAAGATTTCTCTTAACTCCTCAAACGTTCTTCCAACCTCAGTTCCTTTTCCCGCCATCGTCTCAAGTAAAACGGTCGTTGTCTGCTCCGGTTTCAAGGCTTCATTTAATGCTTCCGCAATCAATGCGATCCCTTTTTCCGCCCCTTGTCCCACATGGGCACCCGGATGAAAATTATAATAATTGTACGGTGTATACTCCATGCGTTTTAAGTCATCAAGCAGCATTTCCTTTGAAAAAGAACGGACATCCTCTTTTGCAGCGCAGAGGTTCATCGTATATGGCGCATGCGCAACAATCTTTCCAAATTCGTGCTCCTTTGCAAAATTTAAAAACTTTTCCACATCTTTTTCATCGATTTCTTTTGCCTTACCGCCACGCGGATTTCTTGTAAAAAAAGCAAAGGTATTGGCATCTAACGCCAGCGCTGCCTTTCCCATCGCCGCATATCCTTTGGATGCGGATAAATGATTTCCTATTAACATATCAATCCTCATTTCTGCATTGCGCTTCGCGCACCTTAATTTTGTGCACAATAATACTCCTGTCTGTATATGCGAATGCTCTTTTATTCTGCCCGGTTCTTCTCCACGATCGTGCCCGCTCTGTATGCCGCGAGCAGCTCCTCAAGATCATGGATCGACTCTTTTAAACTTTTTCCGATATCTGTATCGGCAACCGTTTTTCTCCGCACGACCTGCTGCACCAGAACCGTATGGGATACGATATCGCTTCCGTCCTGCACCGCTTTTTCTACCGATTCAAACGGTTCATGCGCCGCAAGCACCAGACCATAAGAATTATAAATCAGCGTATATCCGGCAATCCCCGTCTTTGGCTGATATGCCTTGGAAAAACCGCCGTCAATGATCAGAAGCTTTCCGTTACATTTGACCGGAGACTCTCCTTTTTTTGCCTCCACCGGAATATGACCGTTAATGATGTGCGCCTCCGCACCTTCAAGCCCGAATTCCTCTAAAATCCGGTTGACCACTTCCTCTTTTTCAAGCAGCCTGTAATAAGGATTTTTCGGCTCCTGATGCGTTATTTTATCTGCAATAAAATAACGCTCAAACGTCGTCATCTTTGCCTTTCCAAACACCGGGGAATTCTGGTTTTCCCAGATAAACCATAAAATGTCCTGTCCCTTTTTCTTCTCCTTCGGGTCGATCGCATAATAGCCTTTTCGCGCGTAGCCCTCAAGCACATCATAAAGCTCTTTTCCGGCATATTCTTTTCCAAAAACGTTAACTCTGGTAAACGTGCCATCCTCATTCAGCGGCACGCATCCATGATAGAGAAGATTTCCATTATATACTTTGTAAAGACTTCCCTGTGTATACAAAAAACGCACATGACGCTGCAATTTTTCACAGTTCACAAATGCAGTCACAAGACGCTCCATCACATCCGCCTCATCTTCTGAGAGACGATATGGATCTTCCCAGTCGATTGTCGGAAAACTGACATCCTTGAGCGGATACTCGGTTTCCTCCACACACACGGTCCCCTTTTCGATGTTGATCTTATCGAGAAGAAGTCTTTTCTCCATCTCAAATTCCGGGTTTTCTTTGATCAGCTGACCTTCCAGTTTAAACTGCATGATCGTGATCGCCTTATGCATTTTTTCATCTAAAAATGCGTCGTGCACATCATATTCATCTTCCCGGTAATCCAGCTTAAAACAGTCACAGGAATCCTTATCATACCACTTCATCGCAAATCGTGCCAGCGGCACCAGATTAATCCCGTAACCGTCCTCTAACAGATCAAGGTTTCCATATTTTGCAGAAATGCGGATCACATTACAGATGCATGCCGCACTGCCCGACGCCGCTCCCATCCAGTACACATCGTGATTGCCCCACTGGATGTCCACAGAGTGATGCTCCATCAGTGTGTCCATGATCAGATTCGGATATGGTCCCCTGTCAAAAATATCCCCGACCACATGCAGATGATCCACAACAAGCCGGCGGATCAGATTACAGAACGCGATCACAAGCTCCGCCGCCCTTCCGGTGCGGATGACCGACCGGATAATTTCATTATAATATGCCTCCTGATCGGATATCTCCTGTCTGCCGGTCAAAAGTTCCTCAATCACATAGGCAAAGTCTTTTGGAAGTGCTTTCCGCACTTTTGACCTTGTATACTTGGAAGATGCATTTTTACAGATGCGGATCAGGCGGTATAAAGTGACTTTGTACCAGTCCTCCAAATTATCTTCCGTCTTTAACACCTGTTCCAACTTCTGTTCCGGGTAATAGATCAGCGTGGCTATCGCTTTTTTCTCCGCCGCGCTGATTGCATTGCCAAATTCATCCTCTATTTTCCGCTTGATGGCACCGGATCCATTTTTTAGCACATGTAAAAACTGGTCGTACTCCCCGTGCACATCTGTGATAAAATGTTCTGTTGCTTTTGGCAGGCTAAGAATCGCCTGTAAATTGATAATCTCTGTTGCCGCTGTAGCAATGGTCGGATACTGATTTGATAAACTTTTTAAATAACGCAGGTCGGTCTGCCCCATAGTATTCCTCATTTCTTTTTCACGTTCATTTGCTGCTTTTTTATCTTAGCATAGGAAATGAGCGGGGGCAACCAACGTTAATTTATTGTCAATGCTCTACGCGATCGTAGCCTTGATCACATCCCCCATATCATAGAAACCAGCCGGTTTGCCAGATAAGAATTTTGCTGCCTGAACAGCTCCTTTTGCAAATACACTTCTGGAATATGCAGTATGCTTAAACTCGATCACCTCATCAAGTCCTGCAAAGATCACCTCATGTTCTCCTACGATGCTGCCGCCGCGCACTGCAGAGATACCGATCTCTGTTTTTTCTCTCTTTTTGCGCTCTTTGCTGCGGTCATAAGTATAGGTATATGCATTGTCAAGTGCCTCATTCATGGAATCGGCAAGTGCAAGTGCCGTACCGCTCGGCGCATCCAGTTTCTGGTTGTGGTGTTTTTCGACGATCTCCATATCAAAACCGGCCGGTGCTAAAATGGTTGCAGCCTGTTTTAACAGCTCCATTAACATATTGATTCCAAGCGACATGTTGGCAGATTTTAATACGGCAACTTTTTTCGATGCCTCGTCCACCTTTTTTAACTGCTCCTCGGAGAGTCCTGTCGTGCAGAGTACTACTGGGATCTGCTTGTCCACGCTGTATACCAAAAGATCATCCACTGCTTTTGTGTTGGAAAAATCAATGATCACATCCGCTGCCACATCACAGACAGAGATATTGGGGAATACCGGGTAATCGTTTTTGATGCCATCGTAGAGATCGATTCCTGCCACGATCTCAATCTCTGCATCCTCCTTGCAGATCCCTGTGATCACCTGTCCCATTTTTCCGTTGCATCCACTCATAATTGCTCTTATCATATTGTTTTTTCCTCTCTTTTCTTTATTTAAAGCAACACCGGAAACGCTGCGAACCAACATTTCCGGTGTTTTTTCAAATCTGGCTTTCCGTGTTCCACTGCCCCTTACGCCAGCTTGATCCCATAATTCTTCATTGTTTCCGCAAGTTTTGCAGCATTGGCATCTGTCATCTCTGTGAGCGGGGAACGAAGCGGTCCTGCCTCCATGCCCATCAGATTCAGCGCTTTCTTAACAGGGATCGGGTTCACTTCGGAGAACAGCGCCTCAATGAGCGGCTGTGCCTTTAGCTGGATCTCCATTGCTTTTTTCGTATCTCCGTCAAAGAATGCCATACACATATCATGTACATCCTTCGGTGCCACGTTTGACCATACGGAGATCACACCGATTGCTCCGATCGACATTAACGGTACTACGATTCCATCCTCGCCGGAATACAGATCAAGCTTTCCATCCGTTAAATACATGGTCTTTGCTGCCTGTGCAACATTTCCGGTTGCCTCTTTGATCGCAACGATGTTTTCAACATCATGGTACAGTTTTGCAGCTGTCTCCGGAAGGATATTGCATCCGGTACGGCTTGGAACATTGTACATGATAATAGGAATTTTTACAGAATTTGCAATCTCTGTGTAGTAGCGGATCAGACCTCCCTGTGTTGCTTTGTTATAATATGGAGTTACGCAGAGCAGTCCGTCCACACCGGCTTTTTCCGCTTCTTCCGAAAGGTGGATTGCCTCTCTTGTACAGTTTGAACCGGTTCCTGCAACGACCGGAATACGGTGTTTTGCAAATTTAACAGCAGCTTTGATCACCTCTGCATGCTCTTCTGTCGTCAGCGTAGAGCTCTCACCTGTTGTACCTGCGATAATGATACAGTCCGTTCCCTGATTGATCTGATACTCGATCATCTGCTCTAATCTGTCATAATTTACTTCCTCATTGTTTTTCATTGGTGTTACGATTGCCACACCGGCTCCTTTAAAAATAGACATATTAATAATCCTCCTGGTTCCTGTATTATGATACGTTAGGATACACTGCTTTGTGCACACGGTATTTTATTTATTCATAGGACGTAATTTCCCTATGAATTAAAAAAACCGACTCTGATGAGCCGGTTCGTAAATTCTAATCATATGTATTACTCAGTATATGTCGAATCCGATAGCGCCCCATCTTTCTGCCATTTCAGCTTAAGATGACAGTCATAAGGTTCTTTACCTTATGCCCAGGAACATATCCGCAGCAAATATACTCCTTCGGCGTTCTTTCCTTTTATCCTCCATCCTCTGCTTCTGCCACATCCGGAAAACTACTCTTAAAGCACGCAACCTCTATCAAGCAATATGTATCTTTTAGCAATCATAGCACCATCTATTTCTACTGTCAATCCAATTCCTCTAAAAAATCAATTTTGCTGACGGATACTTCGTATGCAACCCTTTTTTCCGTCTGCGTCTCCGATAATTTTTTGACATATTCGCGGCTCTGGATCCTGCCCCAGATCTGCACATGTCCGCCCACATCAAAACCGGAGGCAAATCTTGCATTTCGTCCCCAGCAGATGCACGGAATGTAATCTGATTTTCCATAAGAGCGGTTCACAGCGATCAGAAGATCTGCGATCTCTCTTCCAAGCGGTGTTTTCCGGTAAATTGGCTCCTTACATACATAGCCGTCTAAAAAGATCTGGTTGCTCTTTACCTCATCGTCAATCTCGTCTAAAAATTCCAGTTCTCTCACAAAAACGGAAAGTACAAGCCGGTTTTTCTTTTCCTCGTGCCGGTTGAATGAGCGGAACTGTCCTGTCACGTAAATATTCTGTCCGACCATGTCCTCATTGACATCGATCAATCGTTCCGAAATCATCAATGGTATGTAATCCATATAATTGCTGAGACGGTTGACTGCCACGTCGACCATATAAAATCCCTCTCCGTACACTTCGTGGCTGAACCGGAAATCCGATACAATCTCCCCCACGATCGACACCTGGTTGTTTTCAAACATTTTATCTGCCATGAATATTCTCCCTTCCTTGCGGTCATACACCTATATATTTTTTTGTGCGTTTTTTCTTTTCGAACCGTTTCTGCCCGGTATGACCTGCCTGACATAATATTTTTACCATGTATCACATTCAAATTTTCATGGAACATGTCGATAAGAAAACGAATGTAATGACAACTTTTGTCAGGTTTTTGAATAAAAAAATATTGCAGAATCCCACAAATATGATAAAATATATAGGTTGGTTTTTTAACCTTATGTTACAGTTAATACATTTCACACAGGAAAGAGAGATTTTGTATATGAAAATGAAACGTGAAGATGTCCGTAATATTGCCATTATTGCACACGTTGACCACGGTAAAACAACACTGGTCGATGAGCTGTTAAAGCAGAGCGGCGTATTCCGCGCGAATCAGGAAGTTCAGGAACGTGTCATGGACTCTAATGATATCGAGAGAGAACGTGGTATCACGATCCTTTCAAAAAACACAGCCATTACCTATAAAGGTACAAAGATCAATGTCATCGATACTCCTGGTCATGCGGACTTTGGTGGTGAGGTTGAGCGTGTCCTTAAAATGGTAAACGGTGTTATCCTTGTCGTTGACGCATTCGAGGGTGTTATGCCTCAGACCAAATTCGTACTGATGAAAGCATTAGAACTTTCTCTTCCGGTTATCGTATGTTTAAATAAAGTAGACCGTCCGGAAGCCCGCCCGAACGAGGTTGTCGATGAAGTACTTGAGTTATTCATGGACTTAGACGCATCCGATGAGCAGTTAGACTGTCCATTCCTTTTTGCATCCGCAAGAGACGGTTACGCAGTACGCGAGATCGGTGATCTTGTAAATAACAAAAAAGATATGACACCTCTGTTTGAGACGATCATTGATTATATTCCTGCTCCAGAGGGTGACCCGGATGCAAACACACAGGTACTCATCAGTACGATCGATTACAATGAGTACGTTGGACGTATCGGTATCGGTAAAGTCGACAACGGCTGCTTAAAGGTAAATCAGGAAGCTGTTGTGGTAAACCATCATGAACCGGACAAACAGAAAAAAGTCCGCATCAGCAAATTATATGAATTTGACGGCTTAAATAAAGTAGATGTCGCAGAAGCAAAGATCGGATCGATCGTAGCAATCTCCGGTATCGCAGATATCCACATCGGAGATACGATCTGTGCACCGGAAAATCCGGTTGCAATACCGTTCCAGAAGATTTCTGAGCCTACGCTTTCCATGAACTTCATGGTAAACGACAGCCCGCTCGCCGGACAGGAAGGTAAATTCATCACTTCCCGCCATTTAAGAGACCGTCTGTTCAAAGAATTAAATACCGATGTTTCTCTGCGTGTAGAAGAGACAGAGAGTCCGGACTGCTACAAAGTATCCGGCCGTGGTGAGCTTCACTTATCCGTTTTAGTTGAGAACATGCGCCGTGAAGGTTATGAGTTTGCAGTCAGCAAAGCAGAAGTTTTATACCACACAGACGAGAACGGCAAAAAGACAGAGCCTATGGAGATCGCTTACGTCGATGTCCCGGATGAGTTTACCGGTACTGTTATCGATAAATTAAGCCAGCGTAAAGGTGAGCTTGTCAACATGAAACCGATCACCGGTGGTTACACCCGTCTGGAGTTCAACATTCCATCCCGTGGTCTCATCGGTTACCGTGGAGATTTCATGACCGACACCAAAGGAAATGGTATCATCAATACGATTTTCAACGGTTATGCTCCTTACCGTGGCGAGATCGCATACCGTAAACTTGGTTCCCTGATCGCATTTGAATCCGGTGAATCCGTAACTTACGGTCTGTTCTCTGCCCAGGATCGCGGTACCTTATTTATCGGACCTGGCGAAAAGGTTTATGCTGGAATGGTCATCGGTTCCTGCGCAAGAGCTGAGGATATCGAGTTAAACGTATGTAAGAAAAAACATCTTACCAATACACGTTCCTCTTCCGCTGATGAGGCATTGACACTGGTTCCGCCAAAAATCTTAAGCTTAGAGCAGGCGCTTGACTTTATCGATGTCGACGAGCTTCTTGAGGTAACACCGGAAAGTCTTCGTATTCGTAAGCGTATCTTAGATCCAACCTTACGCAAACGTGCTAATATGAAAAAATAATTTTTCATTAACAAAAAAGATGATTTGTACTCCCGCAGGTACGAATCATCTTTTTGTTTATGGCAGCATTTTTTCTCGCAATCTGTAATATCTATTATTTTCTCACGACTGTTCTTCCATATCGGCATCGTAAAATGCACGGCTGTTCTTTCCGTTTTTCTTTACCTCATACATTGCATGATCCGCCGCCGCGATCACTTCTGTACTATTCTTTCCATCTTTCGGATACATCGCGATTCCAATACTCGATGCCAGATACTGCTCCCCACCGGCAATCTGATATGGTATTTTAAATGTATCTAAAATCTTCATTGCATAGGAATCTATCACTTCTGCCTGGCCGCTTTGCACGATTGCAACAAATTCATCCCCCGCCAGCCGGTAAACCTCGAATATGTCATCCACCAGTGCTCCGGCACGCGCAGCCATTTCCTTAAGCACCGCATCTCCTTCGTTGTGTCCATAGACATCATTGACCCGCTTAAAATTATCCATATCGAACATGATCAGCCCAAACGGTTCTTTCTCCCTGATCCGGTACTGTAAATCTTCCATAAACACGCGCCGGTTCAAAAGCGCGGTCAGCGCATCATAGCGCGCCATAAAATTTAATTTTTTATTGAGCGAGCTGATCGTATCGTTTACTTTTCTTTTATGCATATTATCCCGGACAAGCCAGATGATAAACAAAACCATGATCCCACCGATCACAGATGTGATACGGATCACTTTTCCATACTGCTCCATAAAAGTTTCTTCGTGATTGATGATCTTTGCATCATCCGGTAACATGCTGCGCGAAATTCCAAAACGCTTCATAACCGTCTCATCAAAGCAATATGTCATCGGTGAATCTGTTATGACATCCATATTCTCACATGGTTCACCATTTAAAATTTTAAGAGCCATCTCCCCGGCGATCTCGCCCATCTCTTCATGGGAAACGATCTCACCTCCAAGCAGTCCTTTCCCCATACCTATCGATATACCGGAAAACATGGGAATATGTGCCCGGCTGCTCAGCATCTGGACAGACTCTGCCGATGCATAAACATTTCCATCCTTATCATTACTGCATAAAATATATAAAAGAATCGTACTCTCATCGAAAGATTCTACGCTCTTAATCAGATCTTTCTGTGAAAATTCTGATGCATTGATATCACTAAACTCCAGATCCGGAAATTCATCTTTGTAAGAATAAAATTCCTTTCTTGCACTAAGCCCGGTTACCGTATTGTCAACAATTGCAACAATATGTGCTGCTTCCGGATATATCTTTTTGGCAAGTGCTATGGTATTTCCATAAGTCTGATTTTCTATGATTCCTGTTACATTGGGATTGTAATCCATCGCCAGCGCTTTTGAAACATTATTGACCCCTTCAAAAACAATCGGCGTATTCCCAAAAATTTTCCGATATACAAGCACAAAATTATACGCCGCATCATCCCCCACTATGATCACGTCATAGGCTGGCACCTGGCTTAAATAATAACTCAGGCTCTTGTAAAATAAATGTACATTTTCCGCCGTATCAACATTTTTGGTATCCATAAACTTATAGTCTATGGTCACATCATCTCCCAACGACTTTTTGATTCCCTCAATCTGCTGTGGAATCGTCTCCCATGCATAGGAATAGGAACTGATGAACAGCACACGTCCTCTTCCTGTTTCTTTTGCATTGACCGGAAAACTCCCCCCTATACATAGCAGCACAAAAAGAATTACTGCTAAAATGCAGCCTTTTTCTACTTTATGATTTTTCATATGTGTCCCCCGATTTTTATGCAGCATAACTTTCATTCTGTATGTTTAGATTTTAATTTCTTCAAACTATAATCTAAATTTTCCACCCAATTGTATAAAAAGTCAACATAATTCATCATTTTTTGTCACTTTTTTCCAATTTTTCTTTCTGTTTTTTCTCCCGCTGTAAATAATTTTCCTTCATATCAAAAGTCCTCTTCCACTCTTTCGTTCCTTTCACTTTGTGCACTTCGGAACGGTTTTTATATAAAAACCGTGTCAGATTATAACAGTCCACCCAAATCTCATGCCCACTCTCCCTCCACTCCTCATCAAAGATCAGTTCGAGTCCGTAATGAAGATGTACAGTATCTATATTGTTGACATTTTCTTTTGTACTGTAACCAGTGTGCCCCATATAGCCGATCACATCCCCTGCCGTCACAAGATCTCCCTCTTTTAATTTTGCCTGATATGGGTAATCCTGACGCAGATGCGCATAATAATAATATCGCTTTTTATCCGGACTGCGGATTCCAACACGCCAGCCTCCGTACTGATTCCAGCCCAGAGCCTCCACATATCCTGTTTCAATGCAGATCACAGGCGTACCGATCTGTCCCATCATATCATGTCCTAAATGCTGTCTTTTATATCCATAGCTTCTCGACACGCCAAAATCATCATAATCACTGTACGGAAATCCCTTTGCGATCGGGGAAAATGCTTTCAGTCCATATTTTTTCACATAGGGACCACCCTCACTCTCCTGTATCTCATACTCGCCGACCAGACCGCCAAGCACCGCCGAATATGCCTCCTTATAATAGGAAAAATACTTGAGCTTCTCTGCCGCCTCATCAAATGTCAGCTCCTTATTTTTCACTTTCTCTGCCGCCTCATTCAGTTCTGACACTGCTGTCGCGCCAAACTCCCCGCCATTTTTCGCTGCCACATAAGAAAGTAAGTCGATCCAATCGATATGCATTTCACTTCCATATGTGTCCACGTCACACTCATATGCCTTGCACAACGCCTCATAAGACACATTAAAATCCACCCACCGGATCGTCCCGTCCGATGTGGCAGTAACTGTTTTCCCCCCTGTTCCTGCCGTATTTTCCCATAAAATAAAAGCAGCCATAAGAAGGATGACTCCCTCTAAAATAATGGCTGCTTTAATACGCTGACACCAGGTTTTCTTACCAGTTGATAGCGTGTTCATGATGATCATCCTCCCATGCCATTCTTTTTATTATATGAGACAGGGATAAAAATAATCATAATACTTTCTTTTATTTTATAAGCCTTAAATCACTGCTTCCTTGTTTGATGCTCTACAACATTTACTATGTGACATAATGATAAATTTGCTGTCTTAACTTTTTTTACAAGTGATGGTGTATACTTTTGGGCAGCTGGCATATCAAATAACCATGCACAATCATGAATTGCAGCATTTTCAATCAAGTATAAAAACTCACGATATTCCGGTGATATAACACTATATCTATAATGTGTAAAATTAGGAATCGGATCATCAGGCTTCTTGGTATGTTGAATCATTCGTTCCTTCAACTGAATAGCCTTTCCAACATAAAACGAATTATTCTTTTCATCATACAGCATATACACACCTGCTTTACTTGCTATCTCTGATTCTTTTTCCAAATTTTTACGTTCTTTCCAAGCTGACATTCGTGTTCTATCATAAAAATCCTTAATGCCCTTTTCACTCTCTACAGAATATTGGTTAATTCCAATTGCCTCCACTGATAGAGAACCAACTGCATTTCTTGCATATTTATAATATGGATTATCAATAGGTTCATATACTTTTATATCAACTATCTCTACCATCTTTTTTCTAGTATCAAACTCAAAAATAATTTTTTCACTCTCTGGTATTTCTATCTTTTCTTTCTCATACACTAAAGTGCTAACAAATATTTTTTTTAATATCTCTGACAGATACTTTGAGATTCTGCATCTTATATACTGTTTTTTTCCTGCATATCTTTCGCTCTTATTATTTGATATTTCAAGTTTTGATTCCGACTTGCTCAAATCTTTCAAAGCACTCCCAATACTTTCATTTTTCTCAAACTTGTTCTCCACATTAGATGATATATATATCTTATATTCTCCCATATAATCATTTAAATGTTCATAATCCCAGTTTTTACGTTCCTTTGCATCAATTGTAAAATATTGATGCTTAAATAAGGTAGTTAGACCTCTATCTCCCATATCATATTCAATTTTAAATTTATTCATAGCCATCCTCAAATCATAATTTACCCTTCTACTAACATAACCTTTTAAATTAATATTTGTTGTTCTGTGGACTTATACTTTTCTTTTAAATAATCTTTATATTTCAGAAAAATTTCCTCGTATTTCTCTTTTTGCAATCTCATAGCATCATCTATAGTAATTTCTTCAAATATATCCTTAAACCGGATATTAGAAGGTAATCTATAACTTTCAGGACGATATAAATCTAAATTTTTCCACTTTATGTCTTCTTTAGATCCTTCTTGAAATTTTAATATTCTCTTCCAGATGTTTCTAATATCTTCCTCAATATCAAAAAAACCTTTTCTATCAAAGCTTTCCTTTCCTATAATATCCGTTATCTTTCCCTTATATCTAAGTATTATTGGATGCGGTTCAATTTTCTCCTTACACATAATCTTAATCTGTAAAAACTCCTCATTATTTAAAATAGATTGTGCAAAATTAGTACCATATATATTACTTAAAAGGTTAAATAGTTGGTAACCAACATATCCCACTTCACCTATATAAACTGCTTTTTGAGCATATTCCCTTGCTTTACTTACACTCTTCGTAACGTATATATTATCATACTCAAACCAACTTGATTTTTTAGCCATCATAACAGCAGCGCTTATTGCATATTCACTACTATCTTCACATTCTATTTTTTTATGAACTACTTCTTCAAGTATACCATTCTTAATTACACCATCAATAAACTTTAACCATACATCTTTTTTTTCTATTCTTTCATCTTGCTTCATATCCAGCACTCTTCGATCCGTTCCATGAAATAATAAAAAAGGTAATTCAAATCTATAATTCTTTAATTCACATAAAAAATCATCTATATCATTTTTCGTTGCAATCGATGTTAAATCTTCCACCTTTAGTTTTCCCTTCCTTTGATATTCGTTCTACAAAAAATTTTACTTATAAATTAATCAGACTGCTCAACCATACACATATTTTATATGCCTCTACATTACATAGAACCATACCATTCCTTTAAGTTGTTTAGTAACCGAATCTTTAATGCCCCATATCCCATTGCAGGAATATTCATCCCCATCTTAAATATCCTTAAATTAGCCTCTATCTCACGTACTGTATCATCGTCAACTACTTCTATATTTTTTTCTACAGCATTCTTATAATCTATATCATTTACTATGCCGTCTAGACACATTACTTTGTGCCCTTTCCTTTTCATCAAATCTAGCTGACGTATTATCTCATCTACTCTGCCATCCATACACTCCGCTATCGTATATCTGTTTTTCCAATCATGATATGTTCCTGTTTTTTTATCATACATAAGCCTCATTCCTATATTATTCTTTATAAATTCTATATTCTTTTTCGATATATTTTTTTTAATTACTTTTTTCCCCACTAGTTGACTCATTCTGTCCCCTTTCTATCATTCTTCCAACAAATTTCTTTTTAATTATACAATTCTAATAATTTGATCATAAATAAGAACCTCTTTTTCATTCAAGTTAATGTTCTTATGGTAATGCCCAAAAAACCATTTCTTATAGTTAACACAATTTTTAATATCCTCAAGATAATCTGTCTGTTTATCCGCCTTGTATCCCTCGTTTCTTCCTAACACCCGTTGAGAACTCGTAGAACAACAATGAGTAACAATATAATCAACCGTATAATCATATTTTTTCAAATTACTTTTCCCTACTTCCATTTCTTCTTCAGATGCCAATTCCTGTTTCCACCAGGTTACATGGTTTACACGATAAGATTCATGCATTTTATTGAATTCTCTTTTCTTCCGTTTAAAATCCGGATCTTCTATGTCTAAAATACCACCTGAAATATCATGACTGGCAGCACCACCAAATGTAAATAACTTTTTTCCATCTATTTCATAAATCTGTCCCCGCATCAAATGCAATACATGCGAACGTAACTTATGCACTGTTCCACCATGCCACTTTTCTACTGGATAACTACTAAGTCTATCAAAATTTTCATGATTACCATCCACAAATAATAATGTATAGTTGCGAGTTTCAAACCAATCTAACCAATACTTTTCAGACGCGGACTCTCCACCAAAATTCCAAACACCACCAAAATCTCCGCAGATAATCAAATAATCTTCCTTCATCAAATTTTTCTGTTCCGGAAAATTATCTACAGAAAATCGTCCATTGAATTTTGCATGTGTATCACCAGTTATATAAATCATTCCTATACCATTTCTTTCATTAATCAAATATTATTTATGTCGTATATCTTATCTGTAATATATTGCACAGGTACACTTTCTAAATACCATTCACAATTCTCTATTCTCCCAAAATTAAAACCTTCATTCGCCATTTTTCTTGCAGCAATCTTTAAAAGGACTGGTTCTTTTTCCCATCTGACTGCAGATTTCCATGCCATTTGTGGATCAGCATGCACATGAATTGCATGTCTTGACATTTTTGATATCTCACCGCTTTTCAAAATTTTTATAAAAATTAACTGTCGTATCATGATATAGAAATTCGGATAGATCTATATATATCAATTCTGGAACGACCCATGGAATCGAATGTCCCTGACACGCTTTGATTTTAGAATGTTTATCATTAAAACGATATCTACTTTTTTCATCATCGTCTACAATCTGTTCTAACATATCCAAATTTATATAATATTTACCCACAGCATTGATATCAGATATTAATTGATCAACATTAGCCCATCCTTTTTTCCCATATTAAGATTTGCTTCTTCTGGATGATGTCTTAACAAATAACTTATATAAATTGAAATCCTTTTTTCACTTGTCATATTTCTGCCTCAAACTCATACATTTCTATCAAATTAAAAAATCTATATTCCTTTTTAGTAATTTTTTAACATATCTTATAGCTTTTTCACTCATATTTGTCGATATGACCTGTAATTCTTTACAAGAAAACTGTGTTCTTTCATGAATATTTTCAAGATTAACTGCATATATATAATCATCTTTCTTAGTAAATGCTATACAATCAACTATAATTTTCGCTTCATCTGCTATTTTTCTGACTCTATGCAATAACTTTTCTTCGTATTGTGAACCTTTCTCAATAATCTGCGTTAGTGTCTGTGGTTCATAATTCATATATGGCATCATACAACCCACATTATATGCCTGAAGGAAATTTTTCCTACCTCTACGTTCAAAAAATTTATTGTTATTCATCTCTCTCAAACATTCCTTAAAATAGCGTTCCTCTATCGAATTATGAACATGGCCATATAATAATATAGAACCGTAATGCTGATCTTTCCACATAAGTATTGGATAATGACATAGAATTAATTTCATATTTTCACCATATAATGTATCTCGTACCTCTTTATAATCACAGATTTCATCATAAAGCTGTTTATAACGTATATCTTTTACCTTATCATGATTACCTCTAATAAGAATCTTGTGTCCTTTCAGTGTTGATACAAACTCGATTATTTCTTTCTGAGTTCCACACATAGCCATATCACCAAGGATATATACTGTATCTACATCCATTACCTTTGTGTTCCATCTCTCTTTGATTATACTGTGCCTCTCCTCAAGACTATCAAATGTTCTGTCACCAAAGTCTTTTCGTGCTCTTGTCACTTCTTTATGGAAAAAAAGCAAATCACTAATATAATATTTCATTGTTCTTTCTCCTATTTATCAATAATACATTTTATTCTACAACAATTTGTTTTATCTTCTATAAATCCTGCTTAACGTAATCTCTTTTCACACTCCTCAATCTCTATTTCAACATAACATCCCTATTAAAAAATATACTGCTAAAACTATCTGTACTGTTTTCATATATTCTTTTTTAATGCCATGACTATTTTTTCCCCAATTTTTCACACATTTCTATATGTTCTTTACACTCACTCATAAGATAGTGATTCTTATACTCTTCATAATATTTTTGCTGTATATTTCTTTCTTTTTCACAGTTTGCTATTTCCATAAACCTTTTCTCAATTGCGTACGGATATATTTCTTGTAAATTTTCAAGACAAATTGCACCACACATAGCAGGATATTTTTCATATCCTTTTCCATGAAATACACAGCCGCAATCCACATTTATATCGTTTTTTAAATATGAAATTAATCCCGGTCTAGCATTTAAAGAATGTCCGTAAACACTTCTACTTAAGGTCGGTGTATGACCATGTATAACAATTTCATCAATATTCTCATATTTATCATAATCTCTTTCCCATAAATTTATATAATGTTGTTCATCCACAGATACCTTATCATAACAATATCCCGCATGAACAACACGGTATGTTATATTCTTTCCCCATACAGAATCAACTTGTATCTTCTTATCAAAAGGAAGATTCAAAAAAAAGTCTTGATATAACATCAGTTTTTCAGGTTCTAATTTTCCCATTGCATTCATCCATTTTGAAAAGTCATATCTACTTTCCGGCATTAGCAATGTACTATGAAATCCTCCCACCTCCCACCAAGTCAGCCATTCTTCCATCCAATTTAATGCCATCTGTTCATGGTTTCCACGTACAGATTGATACTTTCCATCAAGTGTTATATTAGCAATACACCATTCCAACACTTTATCCACATCAGATCCTCTGTCTATAAAATCTCCTACAAAAATGTACTTTGCATCATAGTCCTGACTTTCAATCTTTTTTATGAGATCTGTCATTTCTCTATAACATCCATGAATATCTCCAATTACATAATGCATTCTCTCAACTCCTCTAATCAGCCATCTGCATTCCTTTTCCTACTAAATGAATCGGTTTTATATTCGCTTAGTTCTTCAAAGTCATTATATTTCGACACTGCTACTTCTTTGCATTTACAATACTATAAATCATGTGTGCTGGTGCTCTCAATATATCATTACATTTTTTACACCTTATCTTATTCTTTATAATTTGTTCCATATACCACTCTCTCCTTATCCCTTCCATATATAATTTCTTAACCGCCTCATCTTTGACTCATTATATCTTCACAAATATGCCTTCGTCTATCGGTAGATTAACACAAAAAAAAAGCGCCAACAAAGAAGAATCGACGCTTCGTAATTTTTTTGTGCACTTTTTTGATAACAAGACGTGATACGTCGTATCTCATTTTTTCATGTCGTATCCTCTTTTTTATACGTCGTTATTTTCGTCATTTTGCACAATGGTAATTTTGTCTAAATTTTTATTAATATGCTTTTTCTTTCTTCTGGCACGCACTGCACATTCCATACAAAATCGAATTCTTACACTGCAGCTTAAACCCGTGATCTTTTAAAATGTGCTCCGATATCTCATCCATAAACTCACATTCCAGATGAATGATTTTTCCACATTTCACACACTGCAGGTGCAAATGCTCCTCACAGTGGTGTCCTAATTCCACATACTGATATACCGCCTGATTGCCCTTTTCGGCGACGTATTTGATCACTGTACCGTCCTTTGCCAGCTTATCTAAATAGCGGTAGATCGTCGTGATATTGACCTCGCAGTCCTGCGCTCTCAGATAATGATCGATATCTGCCACCGCGACCGTACGGTCATTGTTCTTCTTTAAAAATTCCAAAATCTTTTTTCGGCTGATCGTCGCATAACCACTTCCTGGCATATTTCCCGCACCTTCCTGTTTTCTTTATTTAAAACACAATCCCACACACTCTTATGATAACACCCCAGAACACGCCAAGTCCATACAAAGCCGCAACAATACCAAGATTCTGTTTCCCGTCACGATTTAAACGGAACAAAACCAACAGTCCGACGCCGGCATTCACAAGCAGACCTGACATCATTGCTCCCGCTCCAATGATACCGCCTAAATAAAGTTCCGTGATCACGACTGAGGATGCACAGTTTGGAATCAGTCCGACGAGTGCTGCTACTGCCTCACCCACAAGCGGCATTGCAGTAAAAAAGCCTGCCAGTGTATCTTCCCCGATGAATCCGATCACCACATTTAAAACGAAAGAAATGATCAGTATATACACAAAAATCTTTAACGTATGTTTGAATGCCGACCGGAAAATGCCGTCCTCGCAGCTGCAGTGTTCTTCCTCACAGACCACATGGATGTCCATTTCTTTTTCGTGCTTTTTCAGCACACCCACATATAAAAACTCTACGATAAGTCCGGAGATCATACCGATGATGACCTTAACTGCAAGAATCTTAATAATCACTGCCGGTGCAACCGCCTCTGAAATCATGATCGGAAGCATTTCATCCGAAGTCGACAAGAAAATCGCAAGCAATGTTCCGACCGTGATCACCCGTCCTGCATAGAGGCTTGACGCCGCTGCGGAAAAACCACACTGTGGGATCACTCCAAGCAATGCCCCCCAAACAGGGCCACTTTTTTCAGCGCTCCTGATACGGTTCTTTGCCTTTCCTCCGGCCTTATGCTCTAACCCTTCCATCAAAAGATATGTGATGAACAAAAACGGAAGTAATTTTACACTGTCTAATAAAGTATCTAAAATAATATCTAACATACTGCGCTCCATTTCCTGCATTACATTACAGTTACTATTTTACTTTTTGCAACTTGTTCGTATTTGCAATCAGATTGTATTTGCAAATCATTTGCATTTTTATTATACGCAGAAATAATAGATTGTCAAGCTTTTCTGTACAAAAAACAGGGGCAAACTCTATGCTCTGCCCCTGTTTTTCATTTATTTCATTCTTTTTAGATATCATCTAAGGTTTCCTTGATCTTATCCATGAATCCCTTTTTCTTTTTTGATTTTTCTGCAGTACCTGTACCCTCTGCAGATTTCTTTAACGTATTGCCGGTAGCTTCGTCAAACTTACGCAATGCCTCTTTTGCTTCTGCATTTAAAGATGTCGGAACCTGTACCACCAAAGTTACGTAATGATCACCACGCACAGCTTTATTACGAAGAGAAGGCACACCTTTTCCTTTCAGACGTATTCTCGTATCTGTCTGAGTACCTGCTTTCACTTCGTATAAAACATCACCATCCACCGTATTAATGCGAACTTCTCCGCCTAATGCCGCCTGTGCAAAGGAAATCGGTACCGTAGAATAGATATTCATATCCTGGCGCTGAAAGATCGGATGACGAGATACTACTACCTCTACTAGCAGATCCCCACGCGGTCCGCCGTTGATACCCGGTTCCCCTTTTTCACGGATCCTTACACTCTGTCCATTGTCAATTCCCGCAGGGATCGATACCTGGATTTTCTTTTTATTTGAGATATATCCGGTTCCACGGCAATCCGGACATTTATCCTTGATCATCTTTCCGGAACCACCGCAGTCCGGACAGGTCTGTACATTCTGTACGGTTCCAAAGAAGGACTGCTGGGTAAATACGACTTTACCTTTACCACCACATTTCGGACAGGTCTCTGGTGTGGTTCCCGGTTTTGCACCGGTACCATGACACTTCTGGCACTCATCCTTTAAGACCATCTCGATCTCTTTCTCACAGCCAAATACAGCTTCCTCAAATGTAATACGGACACTGGTGCGCAGATTCTGTCCTTTCATCGGACCATCGTTGCCACGTCTTCTGGATCCGCCGCCAAAGAAATCTCCAAAAATATCTCCAAAGATATCTCCCATATCCATACCGGAGAAATCAAATCCTCCTGCTCCGCCGGCACCACCATCAAATGCTGCATGACCAAACTGATCGTACTGTTTTCTCTTTTCTGCATCACTGAGCACAGCATATGCTTCCTGCGCTTCCTTGAACTTTGCCTCCGCTTCCTTATCTCCAGGGTTCATATCCGGGTGATACTTTTTGGCAAGCACACGGAACGCTTTTTTGATCTCAGCATCTGTTGCCGTTTTACTCACGCCTAAGACTTCATAATAATCTCTCTTATCTGCCATAACGTTTTCCTCTCTCAAACTGCATACAGGGTTTCCGGGAAAACCCCCGGAAACCCCGTTGTATTTTTACTGTTTTGCGATGATTAAACTTCCTTGAAGTCTGCGTCTACGACATCATCATCTGCGGAAGATGCACCTGCCTGTGCGTTGCCGCCCATACCGCTCATATCAGGACCTGCACCAGCTGCTCCCTGCGCTGCCTGAGTCTGCTCATACATCTTTGCAAATACCTTCTGCGCACTCTCTGTCAGTTTTTCCTGCAGGGATTTCAGTTCTGTTACATCAGCGTCTGTCATCTCTTCTGCATTCTGGTGTGCGTCTAAGAATGCTTTTACTGCGTTCATATCAGTCTCTACTGCTGATTTATCAGCCGGATCAAGGTTTGCTCCAACCTGATCTAATGCCTGCTGTGTCTGGAATACGAAGGAATCAGCATCATTTCTTGCATCGATTGCCTCTTTTCTCTTCTTATCCTGTGCTTCGAACTCAGCAGCTTCTTTGACAGCCTTATCGATCTCATCATCAGACATATTAGAACCTGCTGTGATTGTGATGTGCTGTTCTTTTCCAGTTCCTAAATCTTTTGCAGATACATTTACGATACCGTTTGCATCGATATCAAATGTAACTTCGATCTGCG
>ERZ791810.586-NODE-586-length-34891-cov-3.135923_pt1 | contig 34891 bp, 22 predicted proteins | sample MGYA00510304_ERZ791810 | MGnify/ENA primary metagenome ERZ791810 (study PRJEB30046, sample SAMN00791967) | human gut metagenome | study: EMG produced TPA metagenomics assembly of the A metagenome-wide association study of gut microbiota in type 2... | reverse complement strand
AGGAATTTGCTGTATTTAAATGCGAAGCCACGGCATATTCCGTTACCGGTCGCGTATGCGAGAACAGTAACATATAAGGAAAACAGAGTTAGGAAATGGGTTTATTTTGTATCGCAAAATAAAAAAACTTGTGCTATACTTGGAAAAAATGATAAAACTTATACAGAGAGGCAGAATGTATGATCAAGATTATAAAAGAGGCACAGGTTCGAAGCGAGGAAGATAACCGGAATCTGCGGGAGACCGTGGCAGGGATTATTGGTGAGATCCGGGCGCGCGGGGATGCGGCTCTGAAGGAGTACAATGAGAAGTTTGACGGATGTACCCGTGAATCGCTGCGGGTCAGCCGGGAGGAGATTGATGCGGCTTATAAGGAGCTGGGCGAGCAGGAGCTGGCGGATCTGAAAGCGGCGCATCACAATATTGAGGCATTTGCGAACGCGCAGAGGCAGACAGTGAAACCCCTTGACAATTTCAGCCCGGAGCCGGGAGTCTTTTTAGGACACCGCATCATTCCGGTGGAGTCCTGCTGCTGTTATGTGCCGGGCGGCAATTATCCACTGTATTCGACGGCACTGATGTTAGCGACTCCGGCGAAGGCAGCGGGAGTAAAACGTATCACCGCCTGCTCTCCGGTAGTGCGTGGAACGGGTCATATCAATGCCAGGACGCTGGTAGCGATGGATCTGGCTGGCGTGGATGAGATCTATGCACTGGGCGGTGCACAGGCGATCGCGGCATTTTCCTATGGAACGGAGAGTATCAAGCCGGTGGATATTATTGTAGGACCGGGTAACCGCTTCGTAACCGAGGCGAAACGTCAGTGCTACGGGCAGGTCGGCATCGACTTCGTAGCCGGGCCGAGCGAGGTCCTGGTAATCGCCGACGGAAAAGCGAGTGCGAAGGTGGTGGCGGCCGATCTGCTGGCACAGTCTGAGCATGATGTCAATGCGAAAGGCATTCTTCTGACAACGGATGAGGCATTTGGAAAGAGCGTGATTGAGGCGGTAGAGGAAGAGCTGAAGATTCTGGATACGGCAAAGATTGCGAGACAGTCCTGGGATACGTTTGGAGAGATCGGCGTGGTAGACAGCTTGGACGAGGCGGTTCAGTATGCGAATGAGTACGCACCGGAGCATCTGGAGCTCAACGTGGAAGACCCGGATGCACTGATTCCGAAGTTGGTTAATTACGGTTCTCTGTTTATCGGTCAGAATACGGCAGAGGTATTTGGTGATTATGCTTCCGGAACCAACCACACACTTCCGACTCTTCGGGCGGCACGTTATACCGGCGGTGTCTGGGTTGGTACATTCTTAAAGACCTGTACCCATCAGAGCATGACCCCGGAGGCATCCGCGCGGATCGCACCGCTTGTATCGCGTATGGCGCATGGAGAAGGATTATCTGGACATGCAGCGGCTGCGGATGCAAGAAAATAGGGAAAATAGAAAATAATAGAATAAACCCCCTAAGATGCTGCAGCATCTGGGGGTTTTGTGTTTCAAAGCATACCGCCTGCTATTCTTGTCTTTTATTCCGGATAAACCAGTCTCTCCGGACCAATTCCATCTAAGACTTCGCGCAGAAAGCGGTCAGCCAGCCAGTTTGCCATCGGCAGGTTCATATCGAGATAGTTGCCGCAATCTTTTGCACAAGCACCCGGAACCTCGTCTTTATAGTCGCGCATGAAAGTAAAGAGCCCTTTCATCAGCGGCACGATCTCCTCGGATGTCAGGTCGCCTGCGAGAAGCAGGTAAAAGCCGGTGCGGCAGCCCATCGGTCCGAAGTAGAGGACGCGGTCTTTCCACTCCTCGTTATTTCGCAGCCAGGTGGCAGCCAGGTGCTCGATGGTGTGAACCTCCGCCGTATTCATGACTGGCTCATAGTTGGGGCGTGTCATGCGGATATCAAAGGTTGTGATCACCTGATCCCCTGCGCGGTCCTTGCGGGAAACATAGACACCGGGAAGCAGCTTCAGATGATCGATAGTAAAGCTGGTGATTTTATCCATGAAAAAATACCTCCTAAATCAAAAATGCCAAAATTCCTTTTGACCTAACATCATTATATAAAGAAACAGGCATAAGAACAAGCATTTATTTCAGTCGAGAAGACTCCCATCAAGACTTTAATTTTTTGCAGTAAAAAAATACGGAAGCCAGCTATTACATTTAAAGCAAGAAACACAGGAATGCATAAAAATACATAAATAACGCATAAAGAGCATAAAAATGTATAAAAAATCTCTTGACGCATAGAACTTTACTATGCTATAATCTTTCAGAATATGAACAAGGGCGTTCATGGGCTTAGGCTCATGGACGCTTTTTCTGCATAATCAGACAATTTATAAAATGTGTCTGTAATGATGTAAAAAAAGCATCTGAGGAAAACAGATTTGCTCAAATGTAAGGTTATTGAGAATGAAAAAGTAAACTGCCGGAACAGACAGTAAAAAGAGCCAGCTGCCGCATACATCCTATGTAAACGGAAGCGGTAAATCGTCCAAATACAAGAAAAAGCGGTCTGGCGACGAAGCGGTTTGAGAAGGCAGGGTACGAGAGAGAAAGGAATGGTGACCAGATGGAGAAACCGGTATATCTTCTGTTGGAAAACGGCGACTATTTTGAGGGAAAAAGCTTTGGCGCTCCTTTACGTGAAGTGACCGGAGAAGTCGTATTCACAACCGGTATGACAGGATACCTTGAGACGATCACAGATCCCAGCTATTTTGGACAGATTGTCGTTCAGACATTTCCGTTAATCGGAAACTACGGAGTGATTCCGCAGGACTTCGAGAATGAAGAGGTATATTTATCAGCCTATATCGTAAAAGAGTGGTGTCAGGAACCTTCCAACTTCAGATGCAGTGGGGATCTTGACACCTTTTTTAAAGAAAGAAACATCCCGGGCGTCTATGGAATCGATACGAGAAAGCTGGCAAAAACCATTCGTGAATCCGGTTCGATGAACGGCTGGCTGACCGAGGTGAAGCCGCCGTATGATGCGAAAAAGCTGGAGGAAGTGAAAAACTTCCACATTACAAAGGCGGTTGAAACCGTTACACCAAAGAAATGTGAGATCAAACCGGCGGATGAGAAAGAAGAGTTCCAGATTGTGCTCTGGGATTTTGGCGCAAAGGAAAATATCATCCGCGAGCTGACCAGGCGCGGATGCCGCGTGGCTGACCTTCCGGCAGGTACGACGGCGGAGGAGATTCTGGCAATGAATCCGGACGGAATCATGCTTTCCAACGGTCCAGGCAACCCAGAGGACAACCCGGAGATCATCGAGGAGATCCGAAAGATTACGAAGGCTGGAAAACCGATGTTCGGCATCTGCCTGGGACACCAGCTGCTGGCGATTGCCAAGGGCGCGAAGACTGGAAAGATGAAATTCGGTCACAGAGGTGCGAACCAGCCGGTCAAGGATCTGACGACCGGACGCGTCTACATCAGCAGCCAGAACCACGGCTATGAGGTACTGCGCGATACGCTGCCGGAGGGCGCGGAGGAGACATTTATCAATGTCAACGACGGCACCTGCGAGGGCATCACCTACCACGATATGCCGGCATTTACCGTCCAGTTCCATCCAGAGGCTTGTGCAGGTCCGAAGGATACGGAAGAGCTGTTTGGGCGTTTCATTCAGATGATGAGAGATTATAAGGAAAAGGAGGGCGCGTCATGCCGTTAAATAAATCCCTGAAAAAAGTTATGGTAATCGGTTCCGGTCCTATCGTCATCGGTCAGGCGGCAGAGTTTGATTATGCAGGAACGCAGGCGTGCCGGGCTTTAAAAGAGGAAGGTCTGGAGGTCGTTTTAGTAAACTCCAACCCGGCAACCATCATGACGGACAGCGCCATCGCGGATCACGTATACATCGAGCCGCTGACCCTGGAATTTGTCAAGAGAATCATTGAAAAAGAGAAGCCTGACAGCATCCTGTCCACCCTGGGCGGACAGACCGGACTGACACTGTCCATGGAGCTTGCCAAAGAAGGTTTCTTAAAGAGCCACAATGTAACGCTTCTCGGCGCGTCCCCGGAGACCATCGATAAGGCGGAGGACCGCCAGTGCTTTAAAGACACGATGGAAGCTATCGGTGAGCCGGTCATTCCGTCCAAGGTTGTCACAACCATCGAGGATGCGCTTGATTTTGCCGAGGTTATTTCTTACCCGGTTATCGTGCGTCCGGCCTTTACCCTGGGCGGTACCGGCGGCGGTATTGCGGCAAATAAAGAAGAGCTTTACAACATCGCGGAGGCGGGTATCCGCCTGTCACCGATCAATCAGATTCTGGTTGAGAAATGTATTTCCGGATGGAAGGAGATCGAGTTTGAGGTAATGCGCGATGCCATCGGCAACGAGATTACGGTCTGCTCGATGGAAAACTTTGACCCGGTCGGCGTCCACACCGGCGACTCCATTGTTATCGCACCGGCTGTGACGCTGGCGGATAAGGAATACCAGATGCTTCGTTCCGCAGCGCTGAATATTATCCAGGCGATGGGCATCGAGGGCGGCTGCAACTGCCAGTTTGCGCTGAATCCGGAGAGCTTTGAATATGCCGTTATCGAGGTAAACCCGCGTGTATCCCGTTCTTCCGCCCTTGCTTCGAAAGCAACCGGATATCCGATTGCCCGCGTGGCAACCAAGATTGCGATCGGTTATCATCTGGACGAGATCCCGAACGAGGTAACCGGCGAGACGATGGCATGCTTCGAGCCGGCCCTTGACTATGTAACGGTTAAATTCCCGAAATGGCCATTTGATAAATTCGTTTACGGACGCCGGAAGCTGGGTACCCAGATGAAGGCAACCGGCGAGGTTATGGCGATCGGCCGCAACTTTGAGCAGGCGCTCATGAAGGCAGTCCGCGGCGCGGAGATCTCCCAGAACAGCCTGAACATGAAGAAACTGGCGCCGATGAGTGTGGAAGAGCTGAGAGAAAAAATTCTGGCGCAGGATGACGAGCGTCTGTTTGCAATCTATGAGAGCTTCAAGCGCGGCGTGACCGTTGCCGAGATTCATGAGCTGACCAAGATCGACGAGTGGTTCTTAAATAAACTGATGCATATCCTGTCCCTGGAACGCCGGATGCAGTCTGAGGCTCTGAGCGATGCGCTTTATATGGAAGCCAAACAGAACGGATTCCCGGATGCAGTCATCAAGGAGATGACCGGGCTTTCGGAAATCAAGCATGTTCCGGCATGCTACCGCATGGTTGATACCTGCAGCGCTGAGTTTACGGCAAGTACCCCTTACTTCTACAGCACCTTCGGCGAGGAAGATGAGGCAGAAGAATTTATTAAAGAGAATGCAAGCGGAAAACCGGTTGTTATGGTATTTGGTTCCGGTCCGATCCGTATCGGTCAGGGTATCGAGTTCGATTTCGCCTCTGTTCACTGCGTATGGTCGTTAAAGAGAGCCGGTTATGAGGTTGTCATCGTAAATAACAACCCGGAGACCGTTTCCACCGACTTCAACGTAGCAGACCGTCTGTATTTTGAGCCGCTGACACCGGAGGATGTGCTGGATATTATCCGGATCGAGAAGCCGATCGGCGCAGTTGTGGCCTTTGGCGGACAGACAGCGATCCGTCTGACAAAATGCCTTGTAGAGAACAATATTCCGGTTCTCGGCACTCCGGCAGACAGCATCGATATGGCGGAGGATCGCGGACGTTTCGCAGCCCTGCTGAAAAAATTAAATATGAAACAGGCAGCGGGTCAGACCGTTTACACTGAGGATGAGGCAATCCAGGCGGCAAATCATCTGGGGTATCCGGTTCTGATGCGTCCGAGCTATGTATTAGGCGGACAAAACATGATTATCGCGTACAACGACGCCGATATTCATGAGTATATGAAGATTATTCTCTCACACAAGATTGAGAATGCGATCCTGATTGATAAATACCTGATGGGTACCGAGCTGGAGGTCGACGCGATCTGCGACGGCGAAACGGTTCTGATTCCGGGTATCATGGAGCACATCGAGCGTGCGGGCGTCCATTCCGGCGACTCCATCGCGGTATATCCGGCATTTATGCTGACCGAGAGCCAGAAAGACCGTCTGGTGGACTATTCCATCCGTCTGGCGCTGTCCATGAATACGAAAGGTCTGATCAATATCCAGTATGTCCTGCATGAGGATACGATCTATATCATCGAGGTCAACCCGCGTTCGTCCCGTACCGTGCCGTACATCAGCAAGGTAACCGGCGTGCCGATGGTCGATCTGGCAACCCGCATCATGATGGGCGAGAAGCTGGCTGACATGGGCTACGAGACAGGTCTGTATCCGTGCTCTCCGTACTACGCAGTCAAGGTTCCGGTCTTCTCCTTTGAGAAGCTGTCCAACGTAGATACACAGCTCGGACCGGAAATGAAATCGACCGGCGAGGTACTGGGTATCGCCCGGACGATGGAGGAAGCGCTGTTCAAAGGCCTGGTAGCAGCCGGATATACGATGAAGCGCGAGGGCGGCGTCTTAATCAGTGTCCGCGATACCGATAAGAGCGACCTGCGCGAGCTGGTCAAAGAGTACGTGGCGATGGGATTCCACATCTACGCGACCTCCGGTACTGCAAGCCGGTTAAACAGCGTCGGCATTTCTTCAACGTTAGTCAAGAAGCCGAAGGAAGCCAAAGAGGGCGAGGAGACGACCATTTCCCTGCTGGAAGAAGGAAAGATCAGCTATGTAATTTCCACTTCCAAGACGGGACGCCAGCCGGGACGCGACAGTGTCCGCCTGAGAAGAAAGGCGGTCGAGCTTGGTATTCCGTGCCTGACATCGCTTGATACCGCGGCTGTCCTGGCGCTGACACTGGAAAGCCAGTACAACGAGGACAACGTTGAACTGGTAGATATCGCGCACATTGCACATGGTGCAGCTGCTAGAAAAGAGCTGAGCCAGATGGAAAAACCGGAAGAAATCCAGATTCCGGGTTATGTGCTTCAGGAGCATGAGAACGACTAAAAAGAACGATGGTCTGCATGGATTCTGCGTTTTGAGGGTTGCGGAATCCGTGCAGGCTGAAATCTTTTGCGAAGGCAAAATTTGACAGAATCATATATGACGGAAAAAGTGGATTAATATTTTAAAGAAAGGAAGAGGAGGAAAAGCAGATGGCAAAATTTATTTTTGTGACAGGCGGTGTTGTATCAGGATTGGGGAAGGGTATTACAGCAGCGTCCCTGGGACGCCTTTTGAAGGCACGGGGATTTAAGGTAGCAGCGCAGAAGCTGGATCCGTATATCAACGTCGATCCGGGAACCATGAGCCCGTATCAACACGGCGAAGTATTCGTAACAAACGACGGTGCGGAGACGGATCTGGATCTGGGACATTATGAGCGTTTTATAGATGAAGATTTAAACCGTTATTCTAATCTGACGACCGGTAAGGTCTACTGGAATGTGTTAAATAAAGAGCGCCGCGGCGAATATCTGGGCGAGACGGTACAGGTAATTCCACATATCACAAATGAGATAAAATCATTTATCTATTCCGTGCAGGAAAAGACCGATGCGGACATCGTTATCACAGAGATCGGCGGAACGACCGGCGATATTGAGTCACAGCCGTTCCTGGAAGCCATCCGCCAGGTGTCCTGCGAGGCGGGACGCAGCAACTGCCTCTTCATCCATGTAACCCTGATTCCATATCTGGAATCTTCCGGCGAGCATAAATCAAAACCGACGCAGCATTCGGTTAAACAGCTGCAGTCCTTTGGTATCATGCCGGATATCATCGTGGCGCGCTGTGACCGTCCGGTGGACGATCCATCCATTTTCCGCAAGATCGCACTGTTCTGTAACGTCAAAGAGGACTGCGTCATCGAGAACCTGACCCTTCCGGTTCTCTACGAGGCGCCGATCATGCTGGAAGAAGCAGGACTTGCCAAGATCGTGCTTCGCGAACTTGGCATCGAGAAAGCGCCGCAAGAGTGCGATCTGGCGGAGTGGAAACATATGTTGGACCGAATCAAGAACAGCAGCAAGACAGTCAAGATTTCCCTGGTCGGCAAGTACGTCAAACTGCACGATTCTTATCTGTCGATCGTAGAATCCCTGCACCATGCCGGATGGGAAAATGGCGCGCAGGTGGAGATCAACTGGGTGGATAGTGAGACGATCACTCCGGAGACAGCGCCGGAAATTCTGGGCGGTTCAACCGGTATCATCGTGCCGGGTGGCTTCGGCATCCGAGGCATCGAGGGCATGATTGCGGCAGCTGATTATGCGAGAAGAAACAATATCCCGTACTTTGGCATCTGCCTTGGTATGCAGATCGCGGCGATCGCATTTGCCAGAGGCGTGTTAGGCTATGAGGATGCGAACTCAACCGAGTTTGCGCCGGACAGCAAGCATCCGGTCATCGCTCTGATGGAAGAGCAGATGGATCTGGCTGACATGGGCGGAACGATGCGTCTGGGTGCATATCCGTGCCGCATCAGTCCGGATACGCTGATGATGAAAGCCTATGGAAAAGGTCTGATCGAGGAGAGACATCGCCATCGTTATGAATTTAACAACAAGTTCCGGGAAGTTTATATGGAGCATGGCGCTGTCTTCTCCGGACAGTCTCCGGACGGTACGCTGGTAGAGGCGATGGAGATTCCGGGACATCCGTTCTATCTGGGAGTTCAGTACCATCCGGAGTTCAAGAGCCGCCCGAACCGCGCACATCCGATCTTCCGGGAGTTTGTGAAAGCGGCTCTGGAGGTAAAGGAAAAAAATTCTTAAAATATGGAGAAAATAAAGTATGAAGATCAACGAAAACTATAAAAATCTGGAAGAAAGCTATCTGTTTTCCACTATCGCTAAAAAAGTAGATGAGTACACCAAAGCCCATCCAGAGGCAAAAGTAATCAAAATGGGTATCGGTGACGTAACCCTTCCGATCTGCCAGAAAGCAGCTGACGCATTTGCAAAAGCAGCTATGGAGCAGGGCAAGGCGGCTACGTTCCATGGATATGGTCCGGAGCAGGGATATGATTTTCTGCGTGTAGCAGTTCAGAAGTATTATGCGTCCTTCCAGGTTGAGGTGGCGGCGGAGGATATATTCATCAGCGACGGCGCGAAGAGTGATGTCGGAAATATCCTCGATCTCTTTGATGCGGACAACACGGTCCTGATCCCTGATCCGGTATACCCGGTTTACATGGATACGAACGTGATGGCAGGCAGAAAGATCGTATTTATGGATGCCAATGTGGAAAATGGCTTTCTTCCGATGCCTCCGAAGGGACAGAAAGCGGATATTATTTATCTCTGCTCCCCGAACAACCCGACTGGCGGTGTGTACAACCGTGAGCAGTTAAAAGAGTGGGTTGACTATGCGAACGAGCAGGATGCGATTCTTTTATTTGATGCGGCGTATGAGTCCTTCGTAGCAGATCCGGCGCTTCCGAGAAGTATTTTTGAGATTGAGGGCGCAAAGACCTGCGCGATCGAGTTCTGCTCCCTTTCGAAGCTGGCAAGCTTTACCGGAACCCGCTCTGGCTATACCGTGGTTCCGTCTGAATTAGAGCGCGGTGGTTCTTCCATCCGCAAGATGTGGCTGCGCCGCCAGACAACCAAGTTTAATGGCGTTTCCTACCCGGTACAGCGCGCCGCAGAGGCAGCTCTTTCACCGGAGGGCATGGCACAGTGCCGCGAGCACCTGGACGTATACCGCACCAATGCGAAGATCATGACCGAGACCTTAAAAGAGCTTGGCATCTGGCACATCGGCGGCGAAAATTCACCGTACATCTGGGTGCAGTGCCCGAACGGCATGAAATCCTGGGAGTTTTTCGACGATCTGCTTGCCAAGGCAAATGTGGTCGGCACACCGGGCAGCGGATTTGGTAAGAATGGAGAAGGATTCTTCCGTCTGACTGCATTTGGTACGACTGCGAATACAAAAGAGGCAATGGAGCGGATCAAGAAGGTTTACGGAAAATAAATAGCTCTATTTTATAAATGAGGGGGCTGGTGCATCTGGGGCATTGTTATCCTATGCACCGTCCCTTTTTTGCTGAAGCAGGGAGGTGAGGACCATGGTGACCTTAAACGATTATCTGTATTCCGGCGATACGATGTTTAAGATTTTAAAGAATTACAGCCGGGATTTGAAAGCAGAGGCAAAACAGACAAACAATGAGATAGACCTGATACATGCAAATTTTCTGATTCAGATCCGGGAGCTTTTGGAACACAATGATTTCCTGACGACCCAGTCACAGAAGATCCGGGAATTTTATATTCATATGGCAAAGGAATATCCGCTTCTGGCATTTAACTTTAAGGGAAGAATCAAGTCGCTGATCCGCTCGGAGGCGAAATTTAATGGATATATCGTCGAATATATTTATGACTGTTATACAGAACATAAGGCATTTCCGTCGATCTCCGATTTGAAGCAGAGATTGAGCTGTTTCCGCGACCTGATTGCGTACCGGATCGTGATTTCACTGCCGAAGTGTTACCTGAAACCGGGGGAATCGCAGCAGGAGGCAGATATCCGGTACCTCTACCAGATTGCGAATGAACTTCCGGGATTTCTGGAGGAACGCGGGTTTACGGCGGAACCGGCTTACGGGGTGAAGGAGAGTACCTCCCCGTTGATGGATGAGGAGGTAAGGCCGTACTACCGTGATTATGTCTGCGGAAATAGTTCGGATGATTACCAGTCTCTGCATATTACGTTTTACGATAATTGTTCCAGAAGCTATGTGGAGGTACAGCTTCGCACGAAGCACATGGACGATATCGCGGAGATCGGCGTGGCCAATCATTTAAGCTATGAAAAGCGCCAGGAGGGCGAGCGGGCCAGGCGGGATGAGATACCGGAAGGTGCATGTATTTATTTTGATGAAGCATATGAACGCTGTCAGCGCCTGGTATCGCTCAATTTAGCTGAAGTGGATGTCAATATGTTTTCGGCGATCAACAATGACCTAATCAATGACGGCTGCGGGCTGTACCGGGGGCGGCTGATTCTGCCATATGAGCATTTATCGAGGCATCAGAATGAGCTGGTGGATTGAGGGGGTTCACGGGCAGGCATGAATCTGGTTGCGAATAGTTGACGAAACGGGAAGATTCATATATAGTTGCCTGTAAAGGAAAAATGACCGAAAATGATAGGGAGGAACCAGTTTATGGACCATACATCCTGCCGCCTGCGTCTGGCTGCTATCGCCGATGCACCTGCGATATTGGAAATTTATGCACAATATATGGACACGCCGATCACGTTTGAGACGGAGCTGCCGTCCCTGGAGGAATTTGAGGGGCGCATCCGGGCGATCACGGCAGAATATCCGTGGATTGTCTGCGAGGATGAAACGGGCAGAATCATTGGCTATGCATATGGGCATAAGCAGCTTGAGCGCGCGGCGTACCGTTGGAATGCGGAACTTTCTGAATATCTGGACAGTCGGGTGACGTCGAAGGGCATCGGCAAACGGATGCTTCTGGTGCTTTTAGAGCTTTTAAAGGCGCAGGGCGTCCACACCGTCTACAGTCTGGTGACAAGTCCGAATGTGAAGAGCGATGCGATGCATAACGGATGCGGATTCCGGACGATGGGCGTGTGCAAAAATACCGGTTATAAGAGCGGAAAATGGCACGATGTTACCTGGTATGAGAAAGCGCTGCTGCTATATGAGGACGTACCGGCGGAGATGATTCCGATTGGGGAGATGGAGAAGGAGACGGTAGATAAGATTTTGGCGTCTTTTTGAACAGAGACATAAAACAAATCTGCATAAAATAAACAGGGCGTGTGAAAAAGGAATTTCCCATTTTCACACGCCCTCATCCGTTCTCTTTTATTCACTCAGATTAGTTGAAGTATCTCTTTAACAGACCCTCAAATGCCTTGCCATGTCTAGCCTCGTCACGAGCCATCTCATGAACGGTGTCATGGATTGCATCCAGGTTAGCAGCTTTCGCACGTTTTGCAAGGTCAAATTTGCCTTCGGTTGCGCCGTGCTCAGCCTCTACACGCATCTCCAGATTCTTCTTGGTGGAATCAGTTACAACCTCGCCGAGAAGCTCTGCAAACTTAGCAGCGTGCTCAGCCTCTTCGTGAGCTGCCTTCTCCCAGTACAGACCGATCTCCGGATAGCCCTCTCTGTGAGCTACACGTGCCATCGCCAGGTACATACCAACTTCTCTGCACTCGCCTTCATAGTTAGCTCTTAAATCTTCGAGAATATCCTCGCTGACACCCTGTGCCACACCAACTACGTGCTCAGCTGCCCATGTCATCTCGCCGGACTGCTCTTTGAACTTGGAAGCCGGAGCGCCGCATACTGGACATTTCTCCGGAGCAGCCTCACCCTCGTATACGTAACCACATACTGTACAGACAAATTTCTTCATAGTCAATTCTCCTTTTCTAAAATAAATTTTTAATTTCGTGTTTTATAGAAACAATAAATAGATAGTAAAGTTGTTTGCAACCATTCTGTTTCATAGGAGCTTTTAAAACGAAATCGTTTATTTGGCTTGAATGAAATCAGTAATGATTACTGATATTAAGATACCATAGATCCCTGTGTTTGTCAATGAAAAAATAGAAATAATTCTTATTAGTGTTTTTCCCTTTTCAAACACTCATCGCACATCCCATAGAAAAACACGGTATGGTCATCGATCGTTCCCGGCGCAAATTCTTTGGCGGCTGTCTCCAGCTCCTTGGTTGCTTCCATCGGAATATCCATGACCCGTCCGCACTGGCGGCAGACGTAGTGGTAATGTGGGGATGTATCATAATCGAAATGATCCGTGCCGTCGCCGCAGGACAGCTTCCGGATCTCGCCCAGCTCAACTAACAGGTTTAAATTGCGGTAAACGGTTCCAAGGCTGATATTCGGAAACTGTTCCCGGATGCTGGTGTAAAGGGCGTCGGCGGTCGGATGATCCTTCCGGCTCATCAGGCAGGCTTTGATGGATTCGCGCTGACGGCTGTATTTTAAGGTTTTCATAAGCGACACTCCAATCCTTCTAAATAATATTGATAATGATTATTATTTATATTATGCGTCCTGACGCGATGAAAGTCAATCTTTTTTCAAAGATTTCCGTGAGAAATTTTAGAGTCAAATTTCAACATCACCGATGCATAAAAGATCCCGTCCTCATACCGGAAATCCACCAGACCCTGGTACCGCTCAGCGATCGAACGGATGGAGGCGGTTCCCGTGCCGAAGCCGTCATGTTTGGTCGAGCGGAACCGCCCATTTTCCTCGATCGGCGGATGGCAGCAGGTGTTGTCAACGGCGATCACGATGTGACCGGCATCCTCCTGAGCGCAGATGCGGATAAACGGCGCGCTGTCCGTACATTCCCGACAGGCGTCGAGGGCATTTTCCAGAAGATTGCCGAAGATCGAGCAGAGCTGTGGCTCACCCAGCGGGAGAGAGGGCGGAAGCTGGATGCGGACCGAAAAATCGACCGACGCCTTGCGTGCCTCCTCGCCGTAATAGCTGATAATCGTGTTGACCGCATAATTTTCACACCAGGTCCGCGCAGTGTCCGGCGGAAGCGTCATACGGTATTGTTCGATGTAGGTATTCAGATCCTCCGTTTTCCCGCTTTGCAGGTAATGCTCGATGAGATTTAAGTGCTGGCGCAGGTCGTGGCGCGCCTCCCGCACCTCTTCGATGTGGCGGGAAAGCTGCTGATACTGTGTGTACTGCATCGCCAGGAGGGTGTCCTGCTGTGCCGCGCGTTCTTCCAACTGCGCCTGCTGGCGGACTGCATTGAGCGCTTCCAAAAGGACATAGTAGATGAGAATTGTCATAGCAAAGAGCCAGAGGCGCGTGAGGATAAAACGGAACTTGCGGACGGTATCAATGTTTAAATCAAAGTTATAAGCGCAGATAATCAGGGTGCATGAAAATGGAATAAACCAGACTTTCTGCCAGAATGCGGAGCTGTCTACCTAAAAAACGCGTTCCGTGGCATTTTTCATAAATTTGAGCCCGAGGGGGAGCGTCAGAAGCAGAAGAATCGAGATGAGCAGCAGGCTTTGATCGCGGAGTGAATAATAGGTAATGCTGGGATCGTAGAACAGACGGCTTTCCAGAAAGAAACAGATGCCCCGGACTGTGACAAAATAATTCAGGATGAAGTTTCCCAGAAACAGAAGTTTCCAGAAATTAGCCTTCACACATAAAAAATAGATCGCCAGGGAAACGAAGGCAAATACCGTGTCGGTGACCCGGGTCGGTTTACCGTGGCTGATCAGGTAGGTATACAGGGAGGACTGGAGCAGCTGACCGATAAAAATGAACAGAATCAGGATTTTAATCGGAAATCGAAGCTGCTTTTTAAATGGCAGAATCGATAAAATAAAAAAAGGAATGGAATAGACGGTTTCAACGAGAAATGCCTTGCCAAACACAGACCAGTTCATAGAGTACCTCCCTTCCGCAATGTGTCAAACAAGTAGGTTGCAAATGCTTCTTTTGTCTCTTTTTTCTTCCGGCGGCTGCAGAAAAAGCAGCTGCCGTTTTTCAGATGGACAGAACCGTCCTCGTCCACCGAGGCAACCTGTGAAAAATTGATAAGTAGCCCGCGTCCGCTCATGTAAAAACGTCTGCCCTTCGGGAGCAGCGACATTAGCTCCGAAAAAGAAATCCGTGTGGCGGTGTCACCGGAACTGGTGTGGATGATCAGCCGGTGGTTCTGCGTCTCCGCATACAGAAAATCATCAAGCAGAATCCGCTGCGTGGATGACTGTCCCCGTCCGAGCGCCGCCTGAATTTCGATGTAGGCAGGCGCGGCAAGAAATGTCCGGATCTCATCGAGACACCAGGCAAGCGCCTTTTCCTCAACCGGTTTTAAGAGATAATCAAGGGGATGGGCACGGTAGCCTTGCAGCGAATAATCGCGTTCCGATGTGGTGAAAACGATGGGGAGACGTTTTTCGCGCTTGCGAAGCTCCAGCGCCGTGTCAATGCCATTGCGCCCGTTCCGGTCCAGCATAATATCCATAAAAACCGCATTAAAAAGTCCCGGACGGAACGCTTCCAGAAATGCCTCGCCGCTCTCGTAGCAGTCAAAGTGCGCCGTTTCCCCGTGCTTCTCCAAGTTCTCCTGTATCAAATGAATCAGATGATTCTGATCTATTTTCAAGTCCTCAACAATCGCAAAATGCATCAAAGCTCAACCGCCTGCCACTCAAAATGTGTGTAAATATACTCACATCGAGATGTTGTAAGTTCTCACGAACATTACTTACTGCTTCATCGTATATGCTTTTACAATCTGTAAACAGATATGCTACTCACAAGTTCTTGTATACTCCACAGTCGTTAATTCCCGAAATAGCCTTCGGTACATACTTACATTTGCTTTTCATTATGCAATCTTGTAAGTTTTAGCATCTTTTAAATTAAGTGCCGCATTGAGATCCCTATCTGCAACATAGCTACAATCACATCTGTAGATTCTATCTGAAAGTTTTAAATCTTTCTTTATAGAACCGCAACAATGACATAGTTTAGAAGATGGATAAAATCTATCTACAACCCTAAGTTCAATATTGTTATCATCACATTTGCTTTTCAGTGTAGTTCTAAACTCGTAGAATTTCTGTGATGCAACAGCTTTAGAAAGATGCCTGTTCTTCATCATACCTGACACATTCAAATCTTCAATCGTTATATAAGATGGTTTGGTTTTCACTATCTCAGCAATTATCTTATTGATGTAATCAGTATGGATATTATCCAGTCTATGATAAAGTTTCTGTACTTTGAGCTTTTGCTTTTGTATATTTGCTCTTTGAGTGGACTCTCCTTTCTTTAAATATTCATATTTACGAGAGAGACATTTTTGCTCTCTTCGTAGTTGTTTTTCAAGTTTCTTTAATCTTGCTGATTTATTAATGTTCTTGTATGTCTTTCCGTTTGAAACAATAGCAAAATTTTTCAAACCTAAGTCTATCCCAATGCCATCATTATTACTGCTATCAATAAGCATATCAGGAATCTCTACAAGAACGGATACATAGTATCTACCAGCTTTAATAGATACCGTACCGCTTTTAATTACATACCCATCTTTTGTCGTAGGAATATATCCTTTTTCTTTGATACGAACCCAACCAAGTGATGGAATATTAATTCTGTGTCTTTCGCATCGGCAATCCTTTGGATTATTCTTTACGAAATACATCTTCACATCAGATTTTCCTTTCTTTTTAAAATTAGGAAAAGCACTTTGATGTTTGAAAAATCTGGTAAATGCGACACAACCATTTTCGATTGAACGCTTTACAGATTTTGAACTGACTTCCTTAATCCATAGCTTATCTGGATTTTGGGGAAGATACTCATTGTTCAGCCAGACACTAAAACTTTTACCACTCATAAACTTTTTTCCATTGTCATGAAGCTCTTTGTTGTGAGCGAGATAGAAGTTGTAAATATATCTACAAGTTCCTATTGTTTTACGGATCTTAACTTTCTGCTCCTCTGTCGGATTTATTTCCGTTTTGAAGCTCTTTAGCAATTTCCACATCCCTTTCTATTTGTTTTTTATACTTACGAAGTCCGTACAACCTACAAGAGAACGCATGGAGTATTGAAACAATATCCTGCACGAGTTCTTCTTGTGGTGATAGTTCTTCATTGTTCACTACCACGATGGTCGTATTAAACTTCGTACAGAATTTTTCAAACCAGTCGTAACCAAATCTGATAAATCTATCTTTGTGAGTTACGATTATGGTTTTGATTTTTTGTTCCATCACTTCATCTAATAATTCGTTCCACTTTTTACGATTGTAATTAAGACCACTTCCATAATCTTCAATGCACTGGTCTACAATAATACCTTTAGCATTACAAAACTGTCGTAAAAATGCAACTTGGTTTTGTAAATCATCTTTTTGATTTTTTGTAGATACCCTGGCATAAATAACTACCTGACGTTGGTCATCTTCAGTATTTATTCCTTTGAATTGCAGATATTGGTCATAAGTGTAATAACGTCTATCAGTTGGAGTTCGGTTTGCCTTTAGAGTTCCTTCTCTATCCCAACGCTGTAATGTTTTTACGGATACCCCTAACAGTTCAGCGAAATCTTTTGGCTTGTAATTTGTGATATTTGATGTGTTCATAATAATTTACTCCTTTGAGTATATTTAAACACATTTAATCATATTAGTCAATAAATTCGATTACTTAATATATTCTCCTTTATTCAAAACCGTGACCATTTAGGTCGAGGTTTGACCGTTTGCGTCGATGTGGTTTTCATTAAATCGCTCATTTGGTATGCTTATAGTATAAAAGTTATGACCCGAAATGTAAATGAAATGTTGTTACAGATAAATCAAAAAAGGCAGGTGGGATATGGTACGGGTAGTGATATATGGAGAAAAGCCGACCGACATTGAAGGTCTGGAAATGATGCTGCGTGAAATATTGACTGAAAACCGCAGATGGCCGATGATTCACACGTATATCAGCGATCTGGACGCATATCTGCACTTTGTAAAGAGGAATCCCTACCTCATTATGCTGGCGTCCGTCCAGGGCAGACAGGGAGCGGAAATCGTAGAAAAAATCCGGGAAAACAACCCGGCGGCGTCCTTGATCTGGCTTTCCGACCGGGATAATGCCCTTGAATCCTGGCGGATCCATGTGACTGCATTCGGGGTATTTCCGACGAAAAAAGAAGAATTAGAAGAACTTCTGGCGGCGTGCAGCGAAGGCCTGCTGGTTCGGAAGAAAAAGTATTTTGTTCAAGTGGGAAACAGACTGAAATAGAAAAATTCGCTCAGAATAAATGGAGGAAAACAGCATGAAAAAGAAATATAAGCGTGCCCTGGCAGCGGCGCTGGCGGCGGTGATGATATGGAATACCTGTGACTGGCACCCGCAGGTGCTGGCAGGCAGTTCGGTGCAGTATATCGAGGAAGTGAAGGAGCTTTCGGATGAAATCCTGCATCAGGAGGTTCCGTATGGAACGAAATATAAGGATCTGGAGCTGCCGGACAAGCTGAAGGTGCGGGTTTTGGCAGAAGAAGCATCGGATGAAGAAGACGGTGCAGAAAAGATTGCTACGCCGTCGGAGCTTCAAAGCGGAGACGGTAAAGTGGAAACAGAAAAAAAGTCTCAGACGCTTTCTTCATCTGAAACAGATGGTACAGTTCGGAAAGCATCCCCATCTGAGGCAGATGCTACAGAAAAATCGGAAATAGGGGGGGTGGATGACACTGAGCAGAAAGCATCCCCATCCGATGCGGACGGGACGAAAACCGATAAAAACTGGAAGGAAGTAAAGGTCCGCTGGGTTCTGGATGAGACCTTCAGTGAGAAAGATACATACGACGGAGAAACACCGGATACCTATGTGTTTGATGCGGAATTGAAAAGCAGCCGCTATGAACTGGATACCGGCTTTTTGCCAAGCATCGAGGTGACGGTGCTTCCGGAAGAAAAAGGCCCGGCAATCCTCGGATTTTCGGAGTTAGATGAGGCAGTTGCGGTGCAGAAGCTCCCTCTGGGTGCCAAAGAAAGCGATATCATCCTTCCGGATACACTGGAGGTTAAGGTGGAAGAGGCGGATGAAACGCTGGCGCAAGACAGCCAGAACGTGCATCTGGTGGAAGCAGTGGATAAGGGCACAGAGAAAGATACAGATGCGGAAACGGCAGTCTGGCAGATTTCCGGCATAACCTGGAAACTGGACGAAGAGCAGAGTGACCTTTCGGAGTTTCACGGCGGCATTTCCGAAAAAGACTATTTCGAGGAATTTGACGAGGACGGCGAGCCGGTCGAGACCTCGACGAAGACCTGGGCAGGCTATGAGGAGGCAAACCAGAACTACAACGGCTGTGCCTATGTCTATACACCGGTTCTGCCGGAGGAATATTCACTGGGAGAGGAGGCAGAGCTTCCGGAAATCTGCGTTCTCGTAGGAGAGATGCAGCTGATGACTCTGGCAGGCGAGGAGTATGATCTGGATGGAAATTATCTGGTAATTGATAAAACCAATGTGTCTAAGTTTAATGGAAAGACGATCACTGGCACCTATCATCCGACGGAGAGATTATCGGAAGGCCGGAAAATCGAAGGTGGTATTGTAATTGATGATGTTACGGTAAATTTAACGATCGATAATGTAAATGTTGGCTATGGCACTGATATCATAGATGATGCAGCCGGAATCCTTCTGAAAGGAAAGGCAAAATTAAATCTAACAGTAAAAGGGGAAAATACATTAAAGGGTACATATGGCGGCGCTGGAATTGGGGTTGAGGAAAAAGCGACCCTGATCATTACAAAAGAGAGCACTGGAAGTCTGACCGCGACCGGAGGCGGATATGGTGCGGCAGGAATCGGAGGAAAAGGAACAGCAAGTGACGAAGGTGCAGATAATAACTGTAGGACAGGAACGATTATAATCAAGGGCGGAACTATCGAAGCTGAAGGTGGAGCTTATTGGGTTTCCTATTCGAGGGATTATCATGGAGGAGCCGGAATCGGAACCGGTTGCTATGGAATCGGCGGAACCATTAAAATACTGGGTGGAAAGATAACCGCAAAAGGAGGAAGGCAGACAGGAGCTGGAATCGGAGGCGGAATGGGTGGAAGTGTAGACACGATCGTGATCGGCGGGAGGAAAGACGAAGCTCCCAATATAGCCGTATCTTTTTATAAGAATGAAAAATCAGAATATCTGGGAGCTGCCATCGGCAGCGGATGGAATGGAGTGACTGATTTAAAATTATCCTGTGGCGATATCCAGATATTAAGTGGATCTGTTAAGGTAGAGGGCGGAAATATTGGTTATGGAGTGTTAATGCATCTTCCTGGAAATAGCATGGAAGGCGGCAGTGTCACTATTTCCGAGGAGGTGCAGCTGGAGCTGCCGCTTGAAAGCAAGATTGCGCCCCGAGGAGAAGAATGTACCTACGGGAAAAAAACATTCCAGATCACCGCTTATGATAACCAGCTTCCAAAGGGAACCTATCAGGCTGACGTATCCCTGTATCAGGAAAGTGATACAGAAAAAGCAACTCCGGTTTATGAAACAAGGACTCAGATGACCGTCTCCGGATTCAGGGGAGCGATACCGGATATAACCCAGTGGATGGGCTATTTTGGAAATATGCAGATGGTTGTAGCGCTGAAGCCTTCCGATGGCGGGACAGGTAAGACGATGGCGGGAACGGTTGTTCTGAAAAAAGGAATAGATGAAACCATCTCCGTCGCGCTGGGAAAAACTGCCTACCAGAAGACAATGGATCTGACCATCCATGATGGCCGTTTGAGGGATGGTAAGAAATATACCCTGACAGTTCAAATCGGGGAAGAAGCAAGCGAAGGCGGCACTGCACCGGATGTAGTAACCTATTTATCTCAAAAAGCTTCCGGTTATCAGCTAAAGACTGATAAAGTCAGCTGGTATACGCCCCTGTCCGGAGAGGTTCCGGTATCGGTTCAGGTACAGGAAGAAGGAGGGGAAGGAGAAAATACGAATAGCTTTAGAGTAACAGGATCCCTCTCGATGGAGTCAAAGGAGGAAAAGAACCTTTCCCTTACCATCGGAGAACACCTGTATCCTGTCCGGTTCCACTTCTATTCATCAAATGTGCAAGCGGCAGAGAATGTATCCCTGACAGCCGGACGACTGGCTGGAGCTGCTTCAGAAACTCTGGTGGAATTAAAGCAGGAAGAAGGCCAGTTTGCCTTTGACGGGAAGCTGACAATCGATGCAGAAGCAGGCAATCATGCATATGCTCTGGCATATCTTCCGGCCGGAAATTACCGGTTTGTGATAGAGACAGGCATCACAGAATTAGGCAGCTCCAGAGGAAGCTTTACTCTGGACAGCGAAACGGTAAAGGCAGAGGCTGCCGGAACGGATATCACCGTATTAAATGCGGCAGAGGCACTGGAGGGAGAGCTGGATCTTTCCCTTGGAGATATATCTTTTTACGCGGATAATGGTCAGTTGGCGATTTCTTATTCTAAAAAAGCAGCCGATTCTGATCAGGTGGTTAGTGAGAAGTTAATAGACCAGTCCTATGCTAAATGCTATCGGATCACTTCATCTGGGAATAATGTGGAGAATTATCATCTCTCCGTGGATACACCAGCCTCCAAGGAATTAAAACTCGTATTCAATAACCTTACGATTACACCGGCAAAGGCTATCGCACCGATTCAGATAAACGGAGAATCCCAGGTGACTGCCTATCTGGAAGGGGAAAACAAGATTTCGATTAATAAATCAGCGACATCTTCATCAAAGTTAACTGTTTCACCTGCCGGCATCAGTGTGGCGAAGGATGCAAAGCTTACGATTGATAGTAAGCCGGAACAGCAGGGCTCCATAGAGGTGCTCAATAATACAAATGCAAGCAGGACGGGTGCAGCAATTGGAGGAAATGTAGAACAGGATGCAGGAATCATTCACATCAAGGGGGGAAATGTAATTGCAAAAATGATGAATTACAATTCTAGGGGAGCTGCCATCGGTGCTTCGGAAGGAAAAAGTGTAATAGAAATACGGATTAGCGGAGGAGTTGTAACTGCAAAAGGTAGTTGGGGTGCCGGAATCGGAACAGGAGGTGCTAATGGCAAGGAAAGAACCGGTAAAATCGTGATAGAAGGCGGAACGGTGAATGCAAGCTCGTCGAACGGTGCCGGAATTGGAAGCGGTATTGGATATGCCCGTAGTAAACCGGCGATAACTGCCGATATTGAGATTCATGGTGGAATGATTACAGCCTATTCTGAACAGGGAGCCTGCATCGGAAGTGGTAATGACAGTTCATCGAAGGTGCTGATTGACGGCGGCACAATCTGCTTGGATATTAAGGAGTCATGGGAGAGATTAATCGCCCATATTGGGATGGGAAAAAATGATAATACACAGGCACCAACTGATGTGAAGATTAAGGGTGGAACGATCTGTTTGATAGGGGCGAATGGATATATATCGCGACCGATCATTTATGGCTGGGAAAAGACTGCAGATGGAAAGTGGCAACAGAATAAGCCCAAAGATGGGAACGGTAATCCGGTTTATTACACCACTGCGGATCTGACCGGTATCCATGAGAAAGATGCTCCGGTTGAAACTGCAAAGCTGGAAGATATTTCCTACGGCTTTAAGGATGTCCGGACAGATTCCAACGGAAAGCTCTATATGTACCTTCCGGCATCGGAGACAGTGAAAGCCTCCTTTGGCGGTGTGGAATTTACCGGAAAGGTTGAGGCAGACACGGCTGAAAATGTATTGGAGCGTGAACAGACTTCTATTGATTATCAACGGGAAGTCCTGAAAAATACGGCTCTGTATGATCTCGAATATGCGGAATCCGAGAATTCTGCAACTTGGACGAAGATCCGGGCAGGACGCGAGGCTTCTTTGACAGAAATTCTGGACAAACAGCCGAAGAATGCGAACGAGATTACCCTGTATGTGCGAAAGGCAGCCGCAGGCGAAGCAACCGAGATAAAGCTTCCGATAAGACCGGAAAAACCGGATCCGATACAGATAACAAATGTAACGAAAGGCAGCTACTATATCAAGGTAGCAGGGACGGCTGATTCCAGTTGTGAGTACGGAATTGCTAAATCCGTGGATGGTGAGCTTCAGTGGCAGCCAGGGACTCAGTTTAGTAATTGGTTTAATGGTCTGACTCCGGCTAACACCTATTATATAACCCTTCGTGTGAAAGCAACAGACAAGAGTTTTGCATCGAAGCCGGCTGATCGTTTGAAGGTGACAACACCGGATGCATTACTGATCGACGGTCCCGCTGGCGCTGTATCCTTTGAAGCGAAAGGAACCTATGGACAGACGCTTGAGAATATTCCGGTAAAGCTGGCAGAGGAATTTCAGGTTGTTAATTATGGTAGATCACCGGTTTCAGGAACATGGAAGTTCAGTGCGGATCAGAGCGGAATGTCCGCTTCCTCCATTTATCCGGAGGTAAAGGGAACCACTGCATATCAGGTAGAATTTATACCGACTGAAACATCAGAAGGGCAGTATGGAAAATCTTTGACCCAAAGTGTGGTTCCGGAGATATCTCCGAAAAAGTTGAGAGCAGTTATTACGACACCTATTGAAAAAGACTATAACGGAAGTGCCGATATCGCATTAAAGGCGACGGTGGAGATAGAAACTCCGGGTCAGAGCACGGGTCATAGCTATAACATCCGCGACCTGAAAGGAACCTTTGAAGATGCCAATGCCGGAACCGGTAAGACGGTAACCATTGATTCCTCAGAGGCAAAGGTTGAGACAGGCGAGAGTGCAGTGAATCTGCAGAATTACCGTATCATATATCCAGCCCAGACCGGAACGATCCATCAGATACAGGGTTCGGTTTCGATCGATCGGCAAGCATGGACCGGAGAAAAAACCTATGGAGACGACAGCTTTCCACTGACAGGTGTGAAGAAAGTGGGAGATGGAGTTCTGAACTATACAAGCTCGGATGAAAAGGTTCTCACCGTGGACGCACAGGGACAGGTGACCATCAAAGGTGTCGGTTCTGCAAAGGTAAGCATCACCATGGCAGAGGGAACGAATTATCTCGGTACAAGCACATCGGCAGAGAAAACCATAACCATTGAAAAAGGAACCCCCACTCTTACCTTAACAGCTGTGAACCGGACGACCGGAGTACAGCTTGCGAAAGGAATTCTCGGAACAGAGAAAGAAGATTTCGACATCATTGCCAGAGTGCAGGGAGTTTACCAGGACAAGCTGCAGGGTTATGTTCGTTTCTATGATAATGAAACCCCGGATGCAGATATAGTTCCGGTTGGGGAAGATGGAACAGCCATACTCAACTGGACGAAGCCGGGAGAATCATTTGTAGGCACCCACACAATCAAAGCCGAGTTTGATTTTGGTGAATTTGATACGTGGGAATCCAGATACAACACACCGGCTCCGGCATCCCTTACATTTGAAATCAGCAAGGCAGCTCCACCGACAGAGGATAAGCCAGATAACTCCGATAAGCCAGACCAATCAGGCAGCCAGAGCGCTTCCTCCGGACGTGACAAGTCTTCCGGCAGCGGAGCGACCAGGCAGGATCCGGTGAAGGGAAGAATCAACAGCAGCATAGGTATTCTCACAGGAACTGCCAACAGTACGGCCAATGACGGAAAGAGCCACTGGATGCAGGATGAACACGGATGGTGGCTCCGCTTCGCAGACGGCAGCTACCCGAAGGCAGAAAAACGCGGCACATCGGGCATTGCATATGCATGGGAGCAGGTAAACGGCAACTGGTGGGCGTTCGATGAAAGCGGCTATATCAAGACCGGCTGGATGCGCGACGAAGACTACAACGGCTGGTTCTACCTCGATCCGGAACACGGCATGCAGATCGGCTGGGTCTTGATTGACGGCAAATGGTGCTATTTCCACCCGACCTCAGACGGAAGAAAAGGCATCCTGTATGTTGGACGTCTGACACCGGACGGCTACTATGTAGATGAAAATGGTGTGTGGGATGGGAAAGACAGACAGTAAAAAGAACATTTAGGTCGAAGTTTGACTGATTGCGGCTTCTATCTAAATCCCTTATGAAGCCGAGTCAAAATGAAATTCCAATGTGTTTACAGCTGTATTCATGAAAAAATATAATGAGCGCAGGAGAAAAGAATGCGGCTGCGAAGCAGACATATTCTTTTCTTGCGCCATTAACGAACGAACAGCCATGCGAAGCAGGGCGGTAGAGCGCGATAGCGCGGGTTCGTGAGTGGACGGGTGAGAATACGTATGATATAATGAACCCCGGGGGATCATAACCTGATTCACAAGGGGAAAACAAACCGACACAGGAGGGGGAACACATGAAGAATTTCTACACCGAAGAACAATGGAATGAGATTCTGAAACAGCAGGAATCCGTACTTTGCTACGACACATTTACCCGGAAACAGGCGCTTGAGCTGGGGCTTTTGATTGCAGAGGTCACGGAGAAAAAATATTACGGTTCGGTCGCTGTCCGCATCGTGGAGGACGAGACGACCGTCTTTGCCTACAAGATGGAGGGAGCGACGCTGGAAGCAGACTGGTGGATGACCAACAAGCTGGCAGCATCGCGGCTCACGGGGATGAGCTCGCTGCGGGCACTGACGGCATCGAGAGCCGGAGAACTGGAAGCATCCTGGAAGGTGCGCGAGGAGAACTTCTTCGTGTGCGGCGGTTGCATTCCGGTTTTCATGAGAGATGGAAGCCGTCCTTTTGCCTATGTGATGGTATCCGGCATGGAACACTGGGACGATCATCAGGTGATCGCGGATGCGATGGCGAAACAGCTGGGGGTTGAGATTCCGGAGATTCGGAAAGAGCAGCCATAAAACGATTGACTTGTAAAAACAAAGACGTTTGCAGAAATGGGAGATAGATGAGCTATCTGCATTTTTGCAGGCGTCTTTTGTGGTTTTACTGTGCCGTATGGCGATGAATTATCCGTTATTTTGTATGGCGCACTTCCCCACCTGGTGGTATAATTCAAGTATTATAAAATTTGATATGAAAAGAATATTTGCAATGACTCAGATGGTTTTTGCACAGCAAAGAAGCCTCTGAGAGATCCAGAGAATGTGAGGGATGTGGATGAGTAAAAAAGAGGTACGTCAGGCGGCTGCGGAACTGACCGAGCGCCTTTGTGAAAAAGACTTTTTAGACCGGTCGGGACTGAGCCGGAAAAATGTCATGATGCTCATGAACAAGGAACACTGGGAGGAGCAGTTTGCCCATATTTTCCCGATCAAAAAGCGGATTTCCTGCCGGGCGGTCTACGAGATCTGTGAGGAACCGTTAAGCCTTTTAGGGCATGAGCCGGAAGAGGGCTGGATGAAGTTTACCTACCAGTATGTGTGCCATATTCTCTACCCGGATGCGGAGTTTAAGAAGGAAAATGCCGCTTTTTCCGCCGGTGCGGAGTTCTATCTGGCAGTGCTTCAGTTCGTGTTTGACCGCGAGCGGGCGGTGCTTCCGTACAAACCGATGGAGGACTTTGCATTTTTGGGTGATGAGGAAGCTTCAAGCTTTGAGTGCGCGGCAGAATACAGCCGTTTCAAGAAGTTTTTCGCACAGGAATACATCTATGAGATGATGCGCCTCAATGCGGAGGTGACGCCGTTTCGGACGCTGGAACACATCGCGGGCGTGCATTACGTCGCGATGACGGTGGCACGCGGGCTTTACGAGGCGGGTGTTCCGATCGATCTGACGCTGACCTCGGGCGCGGCTGCAGGTCATGATCTCGGCAAATTCGGCTGCAAGCCGAATGAGCGGGTTCCGTATCTTCATTACTATTATACAAACCAGTGGTTTAACAATCATTCGATGGAATACATCGGTCATATCGCGGCGAACCATTCGACCTGGGATCTGGAACCGGAAAACCTGTCGGTTGAATCCCTGGTGCTGATCTATGCCGATTTCCGTGTAAAACAGAGCCGCGGCGACGACGGGCGTGAGATTACCTACATTTCCAATCTGGATGAGGCGTTCAACGTCATCCTCTCGAAACTCGACAACGTGGACGAGGTCAAATTAAACCGTTACCGCTTTGTTTATTCCAAACTGCATGATTTTGAGGATTATATGCGGTCTCTCGGTGTGGATGTGGATTTGAATGGACACCCGAAAAAGCCGGAGGTGCTGCCGGATATTTCCCTTCGGAACGCAGAGCAGACGGTGCAGTCCCTCATTTTTATGGGTATTGAGCATAATATCCGCGTCATGCATCAGATGGGGGCGGAACGCCAGTTTGGCAATCTCCTCGAGGCGGCGCGCAGCGAGAAGGATTGGAAGAGTGTCCGCGCGTACTTAAACATTTTCCGTGAATATTTTACATATACAAACGACAAGCAGAAAGAGCAGACGCTGGGCTTTTTATATGAGCTTCTGATGCACCGCGAGGGCGACATCCGCGCGCAGGCGGCGAGGCTGCTCGGACATGTGATCGCGCAGTTCAACGCCGGTTACCGCAAGGAGCGCCCGGCGGGTATGCCGGATATTGCCGAGGAGCGGGTGATGGAGATCTGGAAGCAATATCTGGAAATGATCATCCGGCCGGATCACAAGCTGATGCTGCAGCAGAAACGGCGCATCCGTTATCACCTGAAAAATGTGTTGGCATCGGTGGTTGATCATGCGACGCCGGGCGATCTGCGGGAATTTCTGGAGGCATTTCTGGTTTGGTATGATCGGGCGGATGAGCTGGATCCGGGCGAGGCATTTTCTTTGCTGGATACGGTGCATTTCATGCCGTTTGATAAGCTGAGTGAAGAGGAACTGGGGAAAATCGCAAAATTTGCCCTGATTGAGTCGCAGAGTGGGGAACCGGATGTGCGGATCGCATCGTGGCGCGCCTTCAAGCTTCTGACGGCGTACCAGCCGGATCATCCGTGCTGTGCCGAGATCGGCGTGTGCGTGAAGGCGGCGCAGGTTGAGGACAATATCACGATGACCTTCCTCAAATACCGCGTGTTAAGTAACCTCGGAGAGGACACGGCGAGAGAACAGGAACTTTTGTATGACCGCGACGTTGTCTCCGATATTTTCCTGGATAACCTCAAAACAGCGACGCCGTGGGTCATCAAGTCGGCCAATATCAAGCTGCTTGTCGATCAGATTGCGCATGGTAAACAGGAACATATGCTGCATATCGCAGCGCATCTCTCAAACCTTGTAAAAGTCAGCGAGCACGTGATCGTGCGCCATGATGCCGGAACCGCCCTGCTTCGCATCATCGGGCTTCTGACACCGGATCAGAGAAATGAGATCGTGGTTGAGCTGATGAAGGGGCTGGAAGTCGGTGAGTACGAATTTTCCAAATATATTCCGCAGTATCTGGGGCAGGCGGCGCTGTGGCTGCCGCCGGAACAGCTGGAGGAGATCGTTTCCTACCTGCATGGCATGATGGCAAATGCAAACGACCAGATAGTCTCGGTTGCGCTTGATACGGTCGGCGTGCTGCTGGAACGGTATTCGTGCTACCCAGAGCGCTTTGCGGAGGAAAAAGAGGTATGCGAGGAACGGCGCGGACGTCTGCTTGGCATCCTGCTCAGCGGTCTGGCGAATTACCGCGAGTCGGTGCGCCAGGAGGCGATGCTGGTGCTGGGGCAGACCGTCTTCGGCTCATCCTGGATGGAGTGCCGGGAGAAAAAAGAGCTGTTCGCCCTGTCCTTCCGCAAGATGCTGTTCTTATTCAATGAAAATAAGGGAAATGAGCTGACGGCATTTTATCGTGCGGCGTCCCTTTCTAATATTTACCGGTTCATCACGCAGTATCATATGACCGAGGGCAATTTAGAGATCAAGGAGCGGAACCAGGTGGCATTCTTCCCAGGCACATTTGACCCGTTTACGCTGTCACACAAGGAGATTGTCCGCGAGATTCGCGATCGCGGCTATGAGGTTTTTCTGGCGGTCGATGAATTTTCCTGGTCAAAAAAGGCGCAGCCGCATCTGATCCGCCGTCAGATCGTGAGTATGTCGGTGGCGGATGAGTTCCATGTGAATCTGTTCCCGGATGAGATTCCGGTCAATATTGCCAATCCGGCGGATCTGAAACGCCTGAGAGAGGTATTTTCCGGAAAAGAGCTGTATATCGTGGTCGGCAGCGATGTCATTGCCAATGCCTCTTCTTATAAGAAGAAACCGGTTAAAAATTCGATTCATTCGATGAACCATATCGCGTTCCGACGCGTGGGTGATGTCAAGGCGGACAATAAATACAATCGTCAGATGATGGATCAGATCAGCGGCAAGGTTGTGGAGCTGGAGCTTCCGGAGCATCTGGAGGACATTAGTTCGACGAGAATCCGTGAAAATGTCGATCTGAATCGCGATATTTCGAATCTGATCGACCCGTCTGTGCAGGAATACATCTATTACAATGGTCTGTATTTGCGCGAGCCGGAATATAAACCATATATCCGCGCGCGTGCGATCTCCTATGAGGAGGTGGAGACGCCGGATGAAATGCTTCTGGCGGAAATTTCGAATTTTGTTCTGCAGGACGAAGAAGATCGCGAGAACCTGTTGAATTCGATGAAGGAGTCGGGCGACCGGTTGCTGCTTCTTAGGAATACCGTGCAGGAAAACCGGCTCGTCGGCGTGGCGCGGCTTCGTTATCTGGCGCCGGATGAGCTGTTTGCCGTTCTGGGACAGGTCAGTCTGGCAGATCAGGTGCGCCGCCATACCTACGGTGAGATTCTTCTGATTTCGGGTATCTATGTCGAGCGCGACCCGATGATCAACGACGCGGAACAGCTGCTTTTAACCGAGGCGATCGCACGGTCCTTTGAGTATAAATGCGGCTATGCACTTTTCTTCCCGGCAGACGGCTACTGCCCGGAGCGCGTGCTGTCGGCGGTGGTCCGCCAGGGCTTTGTGAAGGCGCCGGAATCCCCGGAAGACGCGCCACTCTATCTGGTCGATATGCATGCGCCGCTTGTATTAGTGCAGAATCTGGAAACGACGTTAAAAGAACCATTTTCCAGCAATCCGCGCGTTCTGGATGCGATCTACAAGGCGCATCGGGAATTGCAGATGGCGATGACGCGCTTCTATCCGGGACAGCTGGTTCTTTCGATGTCTGCGAGCGTGATTTACCATCGTCTGGTGGAACGGATCACGGCGTTAAATGGTGTGCCACGTGACCCAGTGACGCCGAGACACCTCGGCGGGGCGATGTGCGTGCCGTTCGGCAAGATCCTGCGTGGAAAAGTTATTCCGAATACGGTGACGAAGACGCTGCATACAGATAAAGTGTACGATCCGGAGCTGAAAGAGAAGTCGATCGAAGCGTTCCCGTACTATTCGCCGCTGCGAAGCCAGATCAAGGCTATCAAGTCCTTTGACCGCCCGGTGATTCTGGTCGATGATCTGCTGCATCACGGCGGACGTTTCGAGGCATTGGAACCGATGCTGCGCGAAGAGGGCGTGGAAATTAAAAAATTGGTGTTAGGTATGATTTCAGGCTACGGGCGCGACACGATGGCGACGAAGGGCGTGCCGGTAGACAGTATTTATTACATTCCGAATCTGCGGAACTGGTTTGTTGAGTCCACACTGTACCCGTTCATCGGAGGCGATACGGTGCGCCGCGATACCGTGAAGGTGGCGGGACTGACGCCGTCGATCAATATGATCCTGCCGTATGCCGCACCGCCGGTACAGGGAACTACGCCGGAAGCCGCGTTTGAGTTCTCCGCGTGCTGCATCCGCAACGCGCGCAACATCCTTCTGGTGCTCGAATCCGAGTACCGGGCGCTGTTTGCGAGAAACTTAACCCTCAGCCGCCTGTCTGAAGCGGTCATCCTGCCGCTCTGCCCGGATAAAGGCGAGTGCGTCAGCTACGATCCGAATCTGGCAGCGTCGGTGTATCTGGAAAATGATTTGGAGATGCTGTATCGGACGCGGAAGTGAGAAATTTGTGGAAGCACAAGGATAATTACTGGAATAGAAAATAATATCATATAAGATATCAAAAAAGAGCAGGGGGTATGCAATATGTACTATTATAAAATTGGAGATAAAATCTGCTGTTCCTTCAATGGAAATTTATCATACGAAAAGGCAGAAATGCCGCACCCGGGCACGCCGCTCACATTCTTATTCGAGCGCGAGCCGGGAACCGGAAGAGAGTCTTTTAAGGTAAACTCGCCGCTGCTGCTGTTCCAGGAGGCAGAGAATGTTTCCTGGCTGAGCAGCCGGAAGTTGGAAGCGCAGGCGGAGACGATGAAGAAAAAGCTGGCAGAATCGACGGAAAAAGCGGAAGGCAGCGGTGCATCTGAGAGTGGCGCGGCAGCAAAGGTGAATTGCGAACTTGACGAGGCAGTCAAAGCCGCGATCACTCAGGGCATGATGCGCGCAGTCAACCGCCTGCATCCGGATTTTGAGACTATTTTGGCAGAAAAACCGCAGAAAACGAAGAAAAGAGTCCATGTTCTGGCGATCGGCGACGTCGGAAGTACGCTGTTGACCGGGCTTCATCTTCTGGGCGGCGACTGCATCAGTTCGATCGGCATCTGTGATATTTCCGATAAAGTGACTGCACGCTGGGAATTTGAGGAAAACCAGATTGCTTACCCGTGGTCGTATGACGCGCTGCCGGAGGTCGATGTGGTAAAACCGGAAGACCTCTTCAAGTGCGATGTATTTGTATTTGTCGCTTCTAAGGGAATCCCGCCGGTTGGTTCTGGCGTCAAGGATGTGCGGATGTACCAGTTTGAAAATAACTCCAAGATCGTTGCCCAGTATGCAAGACAGGCGAGAGCCGAGCATTTCAAGGGCTTATTTGCCGTTGTCTCCGATCCGGTTGACCCGCTGGCAAAGACGGCATGGCTGGAGAGCAACAAGGACGAAAACGGCATCCTTGATTTAAAGGGACTCCGCCCGGAACAGGTACAGGGCTTCGGACTCGGCGTTATGAATGCGCGCGCGGCTTATTATGCGAAGCGCGACGGGCGGTTTTCACAGTTTTTGACTGAGGGGCGTTCCTTCGGACCGCATGGACAGGATCTCGTCATCGCAGATTCCATTGAGAATTACAACGACGAGCTTTCAAAAGAACTGACCCAGCTGACGGTAACGGCAAACCTGCATATGCGTGCGATCGGTTTCAAGCCGTTTATCGCACCGGCATATTCCTCCGGCGCGATCTCCCTGATTCTGATGATGCGCGGCGAATGGCACTGCGGTTCCGTATTCATGGGCGGCATCTTCATGGGCGTGAAAAACCGTTATACTGAATACGGTCTGGAAACAGAAATCCTGCCACTGCCGGATGCGCTGTATGAGCGGATTGTGACGGCGGAGGAAAATCTGAAAAGGATTGTCTGATCAATGAGTCTTATCGCAGGAAGGAAGCGAAAACAAGTGATTCATTCAAATTCAGAAGGAGATATTTATATAGAAGAAATGCCACTCCTCCTCGTCCATCTGCGCGAGGAGGAAAAAGGTGCGGATGCGCGCCTTTCGGAGGTGTTATCCTATGCGCTGGACGGCTACGTCTATGAGACAGCGACGGAAATCAGCACGTTTGAAGATTATGTAAACCGATGGAGGCGCCTGGAGAAGACACAGAATCGAAAAAATCCAGTTCAGGGACGTATCCTGTTTGCCGTGCCGCTTGGCACATCTGGTATCAACCTGGAGCTTTACCGCCTGATTCGTTTCCTGCGGGAACATCCGGATTTTCTGAACGGTTTTGTCGGCGGACTTTTGGTGGACAGTGAAAATGACCTCTATTCCAAATCGGCGGCGAAGGATCTGGTATTTGCCGCTAACTGTGCGGGCTGCGCGTTCGTGGGACGCCCGCTCGTCGAGGGCACGCGGACACTTTCCAATTACACGATCGTTTCCAATAATCTTGGAACCGATCTGATGGGGGCATACCGCGAGAGCGCGGCGGGGCTGGTCAAAGAAGTACTGGGAACGGATTGCGTCAGGAAAAAATGTCCGAAAGTATTGGTATTGCACGCGTCAAGCCACAAGACCTCCAACACCTACGCGATCTGGAACCGGGTGAAAGAACAGCTCCCGGAGATGGAGATCCGGGAGATAGGGCTTCGAAACGGTACGCTTTCCGACTGTGCCGGATGCCCTTACAAGATGTGTCTGCATTTTGGCGAGCAGGGAAGCTGCTTCTACGGTGGAGTGATGGTCGAGGATGTCTATCCGGCGGTCCGCGAGGCGGATGCCATCGTGATGCTCTGTCCAAACTACAACGATGCGCTGTCGGCAAATCTGACTGCGTTCATCAACCGCCTGACTTCGCTGTTCCGGACGACGCGGTTTTATGACAAAGCGCTGTTTGCGGTGGTTGTGTCAGGCTATTCCGGAAGCGATATTGTGGCGGAACAGCTCATCGCGGCGCTAAATATGAATAAAACCTTCTATCTGCCGGGGCACTTTGCGATGATGGAGACGGCGAACAATGCCGGGGCGGCGATGCGGCTTCCGGGGATTGAGGAGCGGATGAATGCGTTTGCGGAGAGAATCCGGGAGACGCTATTATATAGGTAGAGAGGCGTTATAAGCAGAGCGGCGTCACTGGGAGAGTTTGTAACTGTTCACAGGTAGGAATTTTCTGAACTGAAAATTCCGTACGATACAGTTCCGGCAGCAGATTTTGCCGATTTGGAATGCGTAGCATCGGCAAAATCCCGTTGCTGGGCACACGTGTGTGAACAGTAACGAGAGTTTCACATCTGCTATAAAATTCTTTACAGATTTCATGAAACTAAGTATACTATATGAATATGTAAAAACTGTTTTACTCAGGCTAAAGACCATGTGAAATCGAACCGTTTAAAGAGGGAGAAAGGCAGAAATGAAATCCTGGAGACGAACATTAGCGATAGGCTTTATCATAGCGATAACTTCGCAGCTGTATTGGAACGTATTTGTCAACAATTTCCGTGTGTCAGCGTCGGTTATCCTGCTTCCGGTGCTGATTATGACAGTCGGAAGCCAGATTCACACGATGACGATCTGTACGGTGACGTCGATCATTGTTTTTTTGTTCCGAATTGTGATATATTATCTGCAGGGAATGCCATCCGAGATGCTGGTACAGCTTGCGATGCCCGGAGCATTCTTTTATATCGTGTACGGCATGATGTTCAAGCTGCAGATCCGGAATAAACATATCGCGAATCTGGAAAATGTGATTGCGGCGGCATTTTTCTGTGACTTATGCTCGAATATATTCGAAAACATCCTGGCGGCGCTTCTTAAAAACAATGCGATGCCGGGACCGGATATAATTCAAAAGCTTTTTATGATCGCTGCAGTCCGCACACTTTTTGTGGCACTGGCACTGATCGGAGAACAGCAGTACCGGCTTCTTCTTACGAAAGCGGATCATGAGAGCCGTTATCAGCGGTTATTTCTTATGACAACGGGACTCAAGACTGAGATTTACCTGATGCATAAGAACACCGAGGAGATCGAGCGCGTCATGAGCAATGCATACAAGCTCTATGAGCAGATTCTGGAAAAGGATCTTCCACGGGAAATGCAGCAGATGGGACTTGAGATAGCGCGGGATGTCCATGAGATCAAGAAAGATTACATCCGCATCATTCAGGGCATTGAGGAGGCGATCGAGGAAGAGTCGAACGAGGAAACGATGAGCCTGCAGGATCTTCTTCGGATTCTGGAATCATCCACCTACCGGACCATGGCGGAGAAAAAGCTGGATATCCGTCTGATGTTTGACTGCCGGGACAATTTTATGACGCAGGAACACTACCAGCTTATGACGATTCTCAAAAATTTGGTAGGAAATGCGGTGGAAGCGATCGAATCGACGAAAAAAAGTGGGATGATCTGGATTCGGGAGTACAAAAAAGATGGTAATTATGTGTTTGAAGTAGCGGACGACGGACCGGGAATTTCAGAAAAACATCTCCCACGGATTTTCAATATGGGATATTCAACGAAGTTTGATGAAAAAACCGGCAATATATATAGAGGCGTCGGGCTCTGCGGTGTGAAAAACGCGGTAGAGGAGCAGTTTGAAGGTAGTATTTCAGTGGATTCGGAAGAGGGAAGAGGAACGAAATTCCATATTGAGATACCGATAGCGAAATTGGAGGAAATAGAGTAAATGGAGATTTATATTGTTGAAGATGATATGTCAGTGATCAGCGTCCTGCAGGATATTATTGAAGATAATGATCTGGGAATCGTCTGCGGAACTTCAGAGGGACAGCCGGCGGATGTGGATGATATCCTGGCAAAGAACCCGGATATGGTTCTGATTGATTTTCTGATGCCGGAAAAGGACGGTGTTCAGGTCATGCGTGAGCTGCGGGAAAGAGGCTGCAAGGCAAAATGCATCATGATTTCCCAGGTGGC
>ERZ791810.581-NODE-581-length-35243-cov-5.888343_pt1 | contig 35243 bp, 29 predicted proteins | sample MGYA00510304_ERZ791810 | MGnify/ENA primary metagenome ERZ791810 (study PRJEB30046, sample SAMN00791967) | human gut metagenome | study: EMG produced TPA metagenomics assembly of the A metagenome-wide association study of gut microbiota in type 2... | reverse complement strand
CAAAGCCTGATGGCGGTGTCAGAAACCTAGGAGTACCAACAGTAACAGACAGATTTGTACAACAGGCCATTGCACAGGTACTTACACCAATCTACGAGGAACAATTCCATGCCCACAGTTATGGATTTAGACCAAATAGATGTGCACAGCAAGCAATCCTAACAGCGTTAGACATGATGAATGATGGTAATGATTGGATTGTAGACATTGACTTGGAAAAGTTCTTTGACACAGTGAATCATGACAAACTTATGACCATTATCGGTAGAACTATCAAAGATGGAGACGTCATCTCTATCGTTAGAAAATATCTTGTCAGTGGAATCATGATTGACGATGAGTATGAGGATTCTATAGTGGGAACACCACAAGGTGGAAACCTTTCGCCTCTTCTGGCGAACATTATGCTGAATGAATTAGATATGGAAATGGAGACCAGAGGGCTAAACTTTGTACGTTACGCAGACGACTGTATCATTATGGTCAGAAGTGAAATGTCTGCCAATCGAGTTATGAGGAATATCTCACGATTTATTGAAGAGAAACTAGGACTTAAGGTTAACATGACTAAAAGCAAAGTAGACAGACCAGATGGACTTAAATATCTTGGTTTTGGATTCTTTTTCGACACGCAAGCACAACAATACAAGGCAAGACCACATGCAAAATCAATAGCTAAGCTCAAAACGAAAATGAAATGGCTCACGAGAAGAAACTGGAGTGTCAGCAATCGCTATAAGATTGAAAAGCTTAACCAGCTAACCCGTGGATGGATCAATTATTTCGGAATCGGTTATATGAAGTGGTTATGCAAAGATATGGATGCGCTAATTCGTAGAAGATTGCGTATGTGTATCTGGGTGCATTGGAAAACCCCACAAAATCGTGCGAAAAACCTAATAAAGTTAGGAATGTATAGTAAGAAGGCTTATGCAATAGCATACAGTGGTGCACGGGTAGCTCGTTTAAGTGAAGGTGCGCTAAACTATGTAATTACCAATAAGAGACTAGCCTCATTTGGCTTGGTCTCAATGTATGACTACTATACCGAGAGGTTTGTTAAATGTTAAGTTGATTGAACCGCCGTGTACCGAACGGTACGCCAGACTGTCTAACGATTGGTATTCATGATATAATTAAGTTACAAGATATAGAGATTGGGGACTTAATTATGGCATATATTGTTGGAACAGACAGAAATCAATCCAGAATGATTACTGCATCGTTAGATGATCTAATTGATAAAGATAATTCGGTTCGCGCAATTGATGCCTATGTTAATTCATTAAATTTACTCGAACTGGGTTTTACAGAATACAATGGGACTAATAGAGGACAATCTCCATATCGTCGTTCCGATTTGTTGAAACTGCACATTTACGGATATTTAAATAAAATCAGATCGAGCAGAGCTCTGGAAATAGAGTGTAAACGAAACCTTGAACTCATGTGGTTGATCAACGCAATAACACCAGATCATGGAACTATCGCTGGCTTTGTAAAAGAGAATAGAAAAGCGTTTCATAACACATTGCAGCAATTGACACTTATCCTTAAAGGATGGGGATTGATCGATGGAAAGCTAATGGCAATTGACGGCACTAAAATTCGTGCGCAAAACAGCAAGCACAATTGTATCACCCAAAGCGGTTTGGATAAAAAAATTGCTTATGCTGATGAGAGAATAAATTCGTATCTTATGGCTATCGAAAAAGAAACTCCTGTTGATTCTGAATATAAAGATAAGTTGGAAACCTATCAGAAGCTAAAAGAAGAATACTTGTGCCAAAAGAAGGAACTTTCAGAAAAAGGGTTAGAACAAAAAAGTCTTACCGATCCTGATTCCAGGCGAATGAAAAATAACGGGTCTTTGGATATTTGTTACAATGTACAGTCTGTAGTTGATTCACAAAATCATTTTGTCGTAGATATATCTACAACAAATGATATCAATGACCAAAATCAGCTTCATGTCATGGCTAAGAACGCAAAAAAGCTTTTAGATATCGAGGAATGTACTGTCATCGCTGATACCGGCTATTATAATGCGACTGAAATTAAAAACTGTATTGATGATGGTATGACTGTATATATCAAAAAATCAAAAGCCAATAATAGTACAAAGAACAATGAATTTCGTAAAGAAAAATTCACCTATAACTCGGAAAATGATACATACACTTGCCCAGCAGGTGAACGATTATTATTTTTTGAAAACACGTCAAAGAATGGATTGAGATATAAAAAATATAAGTGTACATCCTGTTCTACGTGTAAATACCATAATAGTTGTACATCATCTAAAACTGGAAGGACGCTTCAACGTTGGGAATATGAAAATATCCTTGCTGATGTTCATAAATCAACATTGGAAAACAACAACGTTTATAGACAGAGACGATGCATCGTAGAACATCCATTTGGAACGGTCAAACGCTCTTTGGGGTATAGTTTCTTTCTTAGGCGTAAAAAGGAAAATGTTGATGCTGAAGCAGCATCCATGTTTATCGCTTATAATTTTAAGCGATTATTAAGTTTGTTCTCGACACAGGAATTGATTAAAAAATTTGAATAGTTACAAAGAAAAACAAAACAGGATATCAGAAATAGCTTTTGGAGTAGCCCTCTATTCAATAGAATGAAGAAAAATATGAGAATCCGTTTATCAGACTGTCGATTTTACCACCTCAAAAGGGTTTTGTTAGACAGTCTGACGCACGGTGGTGTGAGAGGTCGGCTAATCAACTAATGATTAGCCTCCTACTCGATTTTAAATCCACCCCCCATCCAACCCAATGATCTGTCCTGTAAGATAGGATTCTTTATAACCAAGATGATAAGCCAGATCAGCTACTTCTTCTGCTTTTCCAAGGCGTCCTGCCGGTATCTCATCTACCAGTGCGATCAGTTCGTCTTCTTCCATCCACTGGTTCATTTCTGTGTCAATGGCGCCGCAGGCAATAGCATTGACCTGAATGTTGCTTGGCCCCAGTTCTTTGGCAAGAGCACGGGTCAGAGCGTTGATGCCGCCTTTGGTTGCAGAGTAAGCTGCTTCACAGGAAGCTCCTGCAACACCCCATACAGAGGAGATATTGATGATCTTTCCCTGTTTTTGGTGTACCATATAAGGGATCGCCAATTTGCAGCAGTTAAAAACAGAAGTTAAATTCATATGGAGAATTTTATCCCAGTCTTCACTGCTCATATCCTGAAGCAGTCCGATGTAGGAAACACCGGCATTATTTACCAGTACATCTATACCTCCAAACAGTTTCTTTATCTTTGCGAACAATTCTTTGCAGCAAGCCATATCCCCCATATCTCCCATATAGGCAAGACAAGGTACCTGATAATTCTCAATTTCTTTTTTTGTCTGCATCAGGCGGTCTTCATTGCGGATGCAGCTGATGGCTACATTATAGCCTTTCCGGGCAAATTTAATGGCAATGGCTTTTCCGATACCACGGGAAGCGCCGGTCACAAGTACAGTTTTTCTTGACATAAGCTCACGTTCCTTTCTGCATGTGTACAGTACTGTTTCTGTTCGCGTGCTCCGCGATCAGTGACGCAGTATTTGCTCCTTTTATTTTAGCACAGAATGGAGAGGTTGGCATATATCTGGTTGATCTGTAAAGAGAATTGTAAGAATTTGAAGTGCAACAATAGTAAAATCTATGCTATAATAATTACGAATTGGTTACAATATATTAAGAGATAATGAAAAAATAGACAGGAAACAATAAAAATGACATCACATATCTATGATCTGATCATAATCGGTTCAGGACCGGCCGGGCTTGCAGCAGCTGTATATGCCCAGAGAGCCTGTCTGGACACTCTGGTAATCGAACAATCTACGGTAAGCGGCGGACAGATATTAAATACCTATGAAGTGGATAATTATCCCGGATATCCCGGTATCAGCGGTTATGAGCTGGGAATGAAGCTGCGGGAACATGCAGATAAGCTGGGGGCACATTTTAAAGAAGATACGGTTTTAAAAATAGAGGATAAAGGCCCGAAAGAAGTGAAAAGGGTCATTGGAATGAATGCGACCTATGAAGCCAGGGCACTGATCCTTGCAACAGGGGCATCTCATAAAAAACTGGGGATCCCAGGGGAAACAGAACTGGCAGGAGCTGGTGTTTCTTACTGCGCTACCTGTGATGGTGCATTTTTCAGAAACAGGACCGTTGCTGTGATCGGTGGCGGTGATGTGGCAGTAGAAGATGCTGTTTTCCTGTCCCGTATGTGCAGCAAGGTATACCTGATACACAGGCGGGGAGAACTCCGGGCAGCAAAAAGCCTTCAAAACCAGTTGTTTTCAAAGGAAAATGTAGAAATCCTCTGGAATATGCAGGCTCAGGCCATAGAAGGAAACGGTACAGTAGAACGTCTGATCCTTTCAGAGAATGGTACAAGGAAAAAGAAAGAACTTTCCGTTCAAGGTGTGTTTATTGCTGTAGGAATACAGCCGGAAACAAAGGCTTTTGAAGGGATTGTGGATATGGAACAGGGCTATATCAAAGCAGAGGAAGAAGGGATTACTTCTGTGCCTGGTATTTTCGCAGCAGGAGATGCAAGAACCAAGAAACTACGGCAGATCGTTACAGCAGCGGCAGATGGAGCTAATGCAGTGACCAGTGCAGAGCAGTATCTGTCAGACTTAAAGAGAGGATAAGAATACCGATGAACACATGGAAAAAATTACTGATCATCAGTGGAATGTGCAGTCTTGCAGGTGTGATACCGGCTTTTGCATCCACAAATCTGGAAACAGGTTCCTCTCTTGCAGGAATTTCCGTAGCACTTAACAATTATTATGCAGGAAATACACAGCCTGAAAAGAAACTGGCATCTTCCTACGATCAGTTAGAGGCAACAGCAAAGAATAACAGCAGCGTGACAAAAGCGGCAGCAGAGACAAAAGCCGCAGCATCAGCAACTTCAAATACAAAGGCAGAAACGAAAGCCCAGACATCTTCCGGAGCCAAAGCAGAGACAAAAGCAGCAGCCCCAAAGGAAACAAAAGCAGCTGCTTCACAGACAAAGGCGGCATCCTCCTATGATAATATTGCAGTATCCAAAGTAAGCGGATCTGTTAATATCCGTACAGAGGCTAATACCACCAGTTCCGTTACAGGAAAGATATACAATGATTGTGCAGCTACCATTTTGGACACAGTAGAAGGGGAAGGCGGAAAATGGTATAAGATCCAGTCTGGTTCTGTAACCGGCTATATTAAATCCGAATATTTTGTTACAGGGCAGAAGGCAGAGACCAAGGCAAAAGAAGTAGGAAAGACCTATGGAACTGTAGTAGATACTACAAGCCTTCGTTTAAGGGAAAGTCCGGATCTGACCAGCAAAACCCTGACTCTTTTATCAGAAGGAGCCCAGTATTCCGTTGTAGGCCAGGAAGGTGATTTCTTAAAAGTATCTGTAGACACAGACCTGGAAGGCTATGTATTCAAAGACTACATGAAGACCAGCGTGGAATTTAATAAAGCTGTTTCAGTAGAGGAAGAAAAGGCGAAAGAAGAAGATGAGGCCAAACGCAAAGAAGAAGCGGATAAGGCTATAAAAGAATTAGAAGCTGCAAAGAAAGCGGAAAGCAAGGCAGCACAGACAAAAGCCGGAACAACAGCATCAAAGAAAGAAACAGAAGCTGCAAAGACCGAAACAACGGCTGCTCCAAAAGCAGAGACCCAGAAAGAAACTGCAAAAGAGACAGAAGCAGCGGTCAAAGTCATTGCAGCCAATCCTGAAAAGGCGGAGGATGTGACAGTGGCAGCCCCAACTGTAAAACAGGAAACAAAAGCAGAAACTAAGATAGAGACAAAAGCGGAAACAAAAGCAGAAACCATAGTAGAAGCAAAAACAGAGACCAAACCGGAAGGTCCTGGTACAAAGAAGGAGACAAGCTCTTCTAAGAGTACCGAAAGCTCTTCCGTAGAAACAGCCTCCAGAACTGCCCTGATCGCTTATGCACAGCAGTTTTTAGGAAATCCATATGTATATGGAGGTACCAGTCTGACCAAAGGTGCTGACTGTTCCGGTTTCGTTATGAGTGTATTCTCTCATTTCGGTATCAGTACAGGCCGAAGCTCCAGAGACCAGGCGGCCAGAGGAAAGACGATCCCAGTCAGCGAAGTAAAGCCGGGAGATCTGTTATTCTATGCCAGCGGAAGCTATATCAACCATGTAGGTATTTATGTAGGAAATGGAAAGATCATCCACTCCAGTACACCTGCAACAGGTATCTGTTACACACCATCAAATTACAGAACACCTTGCAAGGCAGTTACATTTTTTGACTGATTCTGATCAAAGGTACATAATCATATAACTAAATGTGTGCGAAAGAGCATATGAAAATGGGGAGCCAAAACTGGCTCCCCTAATTGTTTTATGAAATTTTAAAAGTTGTCAGAACCTGCTTTTTACTATGAAAGTCCCGGACGGCAGCCGCGAATGAGCCATGCTTGCATGAGCGAATTCACGGGTATCGGACGGGCAAGCCGGTATGAGCAAGGAGCGCGATAGCGCGGATTGCGAATGCTGGCGACGATTGCGGGAGCACCAAAGGTGCGGAGCAATCGGCTTTCATGAATGGTGATGCCTGCGTCAGCAGGCATGTCCGTTTAGAATTCAGGCTCGATCAGTCCATATGTACCATTTTTACGCTTGTACACTACATTTACCTGTTCTGTTTCGGAGTTGAGGAATACGAAGAAAGTATGTCCTAACATCTCCATCTGAAGGCATGCTTCTTCAGGATTTACTGGCTTCATAGCAAATTTTTTGGTCTTAACGATCTGGATATCATCTTCATAAGAAGTATCTTCCTCATCCTCGATAAAAGCCTGGGAGAATGCAAGTGCACTCTGCTTCTTGTCGATGAGTTTCTTTTTATATCTGCGGATCTGGCGCTCGATGATCTCTTCTACCAGATCAATGGATACATACATATCGGTGCTGCTTTCTTCAGCACGGATGGTATTACCTTTAACTGGAATGGTCACCTCAATTTTCTGTTGGTCTTTCTGGGCGCTGAGCGCTACGATCACTTCGGTGTCAGGAGTGAAAAAGTGTTCCAGCTTTCCGATCTTCTTTTCAACGGCTGCTTTCAAACCTGGAGTTACCTCAATATTTCGTCCTGTTATGGTATAACGCATAATCATCAACTCCTTTTTCTGAGATATGAACATTATATCATGTTTATTGTAAAATTACAACTAAAATTCTGAAATTGACTAATAATTTATCTTAATTTTTTATAAAAAAAGTATATGGGAGATGCAAAAGAATATTGAATTATTAATAAGGGACATTTGAAAATGTCAATAGGAACAGCGTATATTTTGGTCAGAAACAGCAGATTTATAAGATATATACAAAAAAGAAAGAAAGGACAAATGTAAAGGAGGTGTAAAAAAGAACAAGTAAAAATATGTGGATAATGTGGATAAGTCGGTGTATAACTAGAAAATCCAGAAAAACCGACAAAATCTGATGTGGATAACTCTGGGGGAAAACTTTGTGGATAACTGTGGACAATGTGGATGTGCACAAAACCGAACATACTTTTTGTGCAAGATGTCTGGTTTACCATAATAAGTGAGGAAATGTAAACTTTTTATGAAGTCGTTGAATTAATTTACGTCAAGCCTGACTTTCGGAGTTGAAGTATAAAACATGGTGCTAAGCCAAGGATTAAAACCTGTGGCTTAGCATTTTTTTGATGTCTCCTTCGTTCAAAAAATACGATGTCAGTGGTAAGCTGCACAGCTCTGACAATTCCCTGATAAATGATGTACCATGCGATAGATTTATATATTTTCTGTCTGATATTTTGGCAACTCTGAAGTCACGTACGAATTCAAACAGCTCTTCGGAACTATAACCATTTTTTAATATCTTGAACTGCAGTAATCTTGTCAGTAATACGGCCAGATAGCAGATTAAAAAATGTCCAACAATGGTATCCTGTTTTTGCAAGTATACCGGTCTGGCATCCAGCTGTGACTTCATGATCCGGAAGGATTCTTCTATTCTCCAGAGATTGTGGTATGCATTGTAGACATCCTTATCTTTCATGGAAATCTCGGAAGTGACCAGCATGTTGTATCCGGCAAGCTCCAGGGATTTTTGAATGAGTTCCTCATTCATGGTGACTTTTACTTTACCATCTGTGTCGTTGCCCTTTTTATCTGCAGCAGTAAAAATGACATATTTTGCAGAATCACCATACTCGGATTTTTTAGCCTGCGAAGCTTTCAGAAGCCTTGCTTTTTCAACTTCTTTATTAATTTCGTAGATCTGTTTTTTGGCAAGTTTTGGATTGAAAGTAACAATCCTTTTTTCTGTGATCCGGAACTTTTTTAAAGAGCCTGTTTCAGACTCGGTAAATTTATATTCAAATTCATCTACACATTCCTTAATGCGATACAAAGTCTCCCCGGCAGCATTTTTTACATCCCTGTAATTATTAGGGAGCAGTACCCAGGTCTTTTCCGTTTCCGGAAGCATCTTTACGGACTTAGAGAAAATATATCCATCCCCATTTTTGAGCGCATGGAAGATATTTTCAGCACAATTCAACCCTTTGTCGGCGATCTGTATGGTTCTGCCGGACACAGAGTTTCTCTTTTTCAAATCATCAATGATATTTCTGATCACCGGCTTTTCACTCTGATTGCCCGGAAACAGCTTCATGCCGATGGGAATCTGATTTGCATCAAGCAGGAGTCCCAGACCAACAATCGGTTCTTTTCTGTTTTCCTTGGAAGGTCCTTTTTTCCGGAAATCATCTTCCCTGTCGATCTCAAAGTAAAAGTTAGTGCAGTCAAAGTAAGTATGAGAGGTATCAAACTGATACATCTGTTGGATCTGATGATTGTAGATTTCAATGATCTTTTCGTATTCGCAACCGATATACTCCAGCCCGTCATAGAGCTGGTTTAAAGAAAAATCGTAGGATTCAAAAAGCTTTGGAATCACTTCGTCATAAGTCTTTGATTTTGAACATGGCTGGACAAGCCTTGCGTAAACAAGGGCAGAGATCATGTCAAAAACATTAAAGCGGAAGTCAGTAGCGGTCTGCATGAGATCAATATACTTTTTGACAGAAAGCTTGTCGTTAATGTTTTTCATCGGGAAATAGCCAATGAGTTTTTCCGGCGAATCATCTGAAATCTGCTTCGCTTTTTTTGCGGCTTTTGCAGCATTTGCTTCCTGGTTCAGTCTGATAACTTCTTCTTTGTAGAAGGAGATAGGATCGTCAATGCCCTTTGCCTGAAGCTCATGAACATAACCAATAGGTTTATAAGCCTTGTGGGCAGTATGCCTGCGTTCAGGATCGTAAAAGCTTGAATAAATCTGAAGATAAGTACCTTTTTTGTTGTTAGTTTTTTTAAGAAAATATGCCATAAAAGTCACCCTCTTATAGTATAGCACCATAGCACCATAAAAGCAAGTATAAAAAAGAAAATTTGTCAAGTTTTTAAAACAAAGAAAAAAGCCAGCAAATATGCTGACTTGAGGATAAAATATATTTCATTAACTCTCAAAAAATAAAGTGCTAAATCCTAAAGACGGGCACTATAAAAATCATAAAATTTGACAAAAAAATAAGCCGTAAATGGCTTAAATAAAGGATTTGTATTAAAACACTAAAAAAAGAAGTGTAAAACTCCCGACAAAAAAGAAAAAAGTACTTGCAAATTTGTGCTACATGTATATAATAAGACTTATAAAATCATATAATGATATATAATCAATTATCATTTTTAAGGAGGAATTATGAGAGACTTACATGCATCACAGATTAAGGCCGCAGTTGAGGCAGTGAAAGCCAGAAAGGAGGTCAATGAGGTTTATTTCGTCGCTTGTGGCGGATCCCAGGCAGTGCTTATGGCTGGACAGTATATGTTCGATAAGGAGAGTTCGATCCCTTCCCACGTATACACCGCGAACGAGTTCGTATATGATACGCCGAAGCGTCTCAATGAGAACTCCGTCGTGATTTCCTGCTCACATTCCGGAAACACACCGGAGACCGTAGAGGCAACGAAGCTTGCACGTTCCAAGGGCGCCCTTACGATCTGCTTATCCAACCTCGAGGGTTCTCCACTCTGGGAGGCAGCAGAGTATCCTGTTCACTATGACTGGGGTAAGGAAGTAAGCGATTCTGATAAGAATAAGGGTATCCTTTACGGCTTACTTTTCAGCCTTCTTTCCGTACTCGCTCCAGATGCGAAGTGGGATGTATGCCTGAAGGAGCTCGAGAAGCTGACCGATCTTTCTGCACAGGCGAAGGCACAGTACGATGCACAGGCGAAGGCATGGGCGAAGCGCAACAAGCGTGAGAAGACCATCTACACCATCGGCAGCGGCATCAACTATGGTGAGGTTTACTCCACCGCGATGTGCTGGTTCATGGAGATGCAGTGGATCAACTCCGGATGCATCCACTCCGGTGAGTACTTCCATGGCCCGTTCGAGGTAACCGATTATGATGTTCCATTCATGCTTGTAAAGTCCATCGGTCACACCAGACACCTCGATGAGCGTGTAGAGAACTTCGCAAAGAAGTTTACAGAGGATCTGCTCGTACTCGATCAGAAGGATCTCGATCTTTCTACGGTAGCTGATGAGGCGAAGCCATATGTTGCAGCCATCCTTACCGGCGTGGTGATCCGTCACTTCGTAGAGGCGATCGCCTTCGAGCGTGGTCACTCACTCGATGTTCGTCGTTATATGTGGCAGATGCAGTACTAAGATACAGTACGAAGAGGAAAATATATGTCGCTTAAACTGGTTATTTTTGATGTAGATGGACTGCTGCTCGATACAGAGAGGGTATGGCAGGATGTATGGTATGATACGGCAAGAGACTTCGGGATCGACGACTGGAAGAGAGAGGACTTTCTGAATGTGGTTGGTCGCAGTGGACAGCCGGTGTATGATTACATGGAAGAGTTGTTCCGTGGACGCTGCTCCACAGAGGAATTCATGAAAGTCGCCCGTCAGCATGGAGTAGAGCGTCTGGAGCGTGAGCTCACCGCAAAACCGGGTGCCGTGGAACTCCTGAACTGCATCAAAAAGGCCGGACTTCCGTGTGCGGTAGCGACCGCCACCAGTCGATCACTGACGGAGGAGCGCCTGACTCGCTTACAGCTCATACAGTACTTTGACTATATCTGCTGTGGTGATGAGGTCGTCGAGCGGAAGCCTTCGCCGGAAGCGTACCTGAAGGTGCTTGCGAAGATGAATACAGCACCGGAGGATGCACTGGTTTTCGAAGACTCGAAGGTGGGCGTCCAGGCAGCCTGGAATGCCAGGATCCCGGTCATCATGGTGCCGGATCTGATGCCGCCGACGGAAGTCCAGAAGCGACAGGCCATAAAGATTATCGCCTCTTTATCAGAGGCTGTTCCAATCATAGAAGAATTAAGTAAGGATGGTACGAAACATGAAAGATGCATTTGATGTGCTGATGATTACACATGCAGGATTGTGCAAGGGATATGCAGATGCATTGAAGCTGATCCTGGATATCGACGAGGATGATTTCGGGACGCTGTCGTTCGAAAACGGAGAGTCACTGGATGACTTTTCAGAAGCAATCCGTGCGACGATCGAGGAGAGATATAAGGATCGGAATCTGGTCGTCCTTCTGGACCTTCCGGGAGGATCGCCGGCGAATACCGCCTTACCATTCATGAGCTCGTCGAGAAAACTGATCGCGGGTGTAAATCTCCCGCTGGTACTGGAAATCATGGCAATGAAGAAGAGCGGTACGACATGGGAGGAGCTGGACCTCGATGATACCTGTAAGAGTGCAGCCCAGAGCATCGTACTGTACAACAACTTTTTAAATGGAGGAAATGTATGATTAAGTTAGTTCGTGTAGATCATCGTCTTTTACATGGCCAGGTGATTTTTTCCTGGACCAAGCAGGTAGGCACCAACTATATCATCGTCGCCGATGATAAGGTTCCGAATGATCCGATCAGCATGATGGCGCTCAGCATCGCGAAGCCGGTGGACTGTGAGCTTAGTATCATTCCGTTTTCACAGCTTCGGAAGCTGGTGGATGAGAATGCCAGCAAGAATATCATGATCATCGTAAAGGGACCGGCAGAAGCACTTCAGCTTGCGAAGGAGCTTCCAGAGGTGACCGAAATCAATTATGGCGGTGTGGCGAAGAAGGCCGGTTCGAAGGAGTACGGTAAGGCCGTGTACTTAAATGAAGCAGAGCTGAAGGCCACCCAGGAACTGATTTCGATGGGAAAGAAGATCTATATTCAGATGGTGCCATCCTCCCCGATCGAGCATGCATCATTTGAGAATTAAAAAAGGAGATGTCGTATGCTGATTAAAGCGATCTTACTCGGTTTAGTTGGTATCGTCGGTGTCATCGACTCCAGATTGATCGGACGTCAGAACATCGGCAGACCACTGATCCTGAGTACACTGGCAGGCCTCGTATTAGGCGATGTCAGACAGGGTGTAATTTTAGGTGCATCCCTGGAACTTATTTCCATGGGATTTGTAGCGATCGGAGCAGCCGGACCACCAAACATGCAGTTCGGAAGTATCATCGCCACTGCGTTTGCGATTCTTTCCGGTGCCTCCACGGAAGCGGCACTGACCCTCGCCGTTCCGGTCGCCGTCATTGGCGAGTTCCTGAGTGTCATCATGCGTATGGTGATCGCGCAGTTCTCTCATGTAGCGGATAAGGCCATCGAGAACGGACAGTTCAAGAAGGCGATTCATATCCACCTCTGGTGGTCCTTCGGCTTCAACGCGCTGGTTTACTTCATCCCGATCTTCCTGACCGTTTACTTCGGTACGGATCTAGTTACGAACCTGGTAGCTGCGATTCCGCAGGTCATCACGAACGGCCTCACAGTCGCTGGTAACCTCTTATCGGCCCTCGGATTTGCGATGCTGCTGAGTTCAATGCTGTCGAAGAAGATGTTCCCGTACTTCCTTCTCGGCTTCCTGATCGTCGCATATTCCGGTCTCAGCCTGATCGGTGTGACCATGTTCGCCGCGATCCTGGCATTCATCCTGGATAAGGTTCTGTATGGAAAGGGGGCAAATGCATAATGGAAAATCAGAAAGCATTAAAGAAGGTAAGCGATAAAGACTTACGTAAGGTCTTCCTGCATTCCCTCGCGATTATGTGCTCATGGAACTATGAGCGTCAGATGCACATGGGCTTCATGTATGGCATGGCACCGGTGCTTGACAAGCTGTATGCAGATGATGAGGAGAGAAAAAAGGAAGCGTATCAGCGGCATATGGAGTTCTTTAACTGCACACCGCAGCTGACACCGTTTATCATGGGCCTCGCCGCTTCCATGGAGGAGCAGAACGCAAATTCAGAAGAGGGTGAGTTCCAGACCGAGTCGATCTCCATGATCAAGACCAGTCTGATGGGGCCGTTCGCCGGCATCGGTGACAGCTTCTTCCAGGGAACCATCCGAATCATCACCTTCGGTATCGGCCTTTCGTTCGCACAGCAGGGCAGCATCCTGGGACCGATTCTCGCAGTACTGCTGTTCGCGATTCCGTCATTGCTGTTTGCCTACAATGCAACCTTCTTCGGCTACAGGTCAGGTAATAAATACCTCGCGAAGCTGTACCAGGAAGGACTTATGGATCGCGTAATGCACTTCGCATCCATCGTCGGTCTCGCCGTCGTCGGCGGTATGGTAGCCAGCATGGTGTCCGTCACCACGCCGCTTACCTTCTCCACCGGTGGTACGAATCTGGTCATCCAGGATATGCTGGATTCCATCATCCCGAAGATGCTTCCGTTCGTATTTACGCTGGGCATCTACAATCTCGTTCAGAAGAAGGTCAATACCAACGTCCTGCTGATCGGCATCGTCCTCTTCGGCATGGTCATGGGTGCACTGGGCATTCTCTAAACAGAGCGATACACTTCTTTAAAATACCACAGGGCACTGTGGCATACCCCTGAAAAAATATCCAGACTTCCTGCATGCATAGTGAATTCGAGATCCGGAAAGTACTATACCGTGCGGGAAGTTTTGTTTATAATGAGAACTTATTTACATGATGACTTAGATGACATGGTGACGTATGCAGGAATCCCGCTTATTTGCAGAGGGGACTTACGTATGAGCTCACGCAGTGAAAAGAAAGGATAGATAAAGATGAAAGAATTTACATATGTGATCAAGGAAGAACTCGGACTGCATGCGAGACCAGCCGGACTGCTGGTGAAGGAAGCGAAGAAGTTCCAGAGCGCTACGACGCTCGCGGCGAAGGGAAAGACCGCAGCTGCCGGCAAGCTGATCGCCATCATGAGCATGGGCGTCAAGCAGGGCGATGAGGTGACCGTGCAGGTCGAGGGTCCGGATGAGGATGCTGCGTTCGAGGCACTCGAGAAGTTCTTCCAGGAAAATCTGTAATTCATCGATCGATATAGAATCTGAGGGGACAGGAAATGGAAAAATACATCGGAAAGTCCGTTTATAAGGGAACGGCGATCGGTCCGATCAATGTTCTGAAGAAGAGTGATGGCATCGTAAAGCGTCAGCATGTCGAGGATGTAGCGGCAGAGCTCCAGCGTCTCGAGGATGCGAAGAAACAGGCGCAGGCCCAGCTCGGCGCGCTTTATGAGAAGGCGCTTCAGGAGGTTGGCGAGGTGAACGCGCAGATCTTCGAGGTGCATCAGATGATGCTCGAGGATGAGGACTACCAGGATGCGATCCACTCGATGATCGAGACGGAGGAGCTCAATGCTGAGTACGCGGTGGCGGTCACCGGAGATAACTTCGCCGAGATCTTCGCGAATATGGATGATGAGTACATGCAGGCACGTTCCGCGGATGTGAAGGATATCTCGAATCGTCTGATCCGGAATCTGAGTGGTGAGGAGGAGCTCGACTGGGCGCATATGGAACCGTCCATCATCGTGGCGGATGACCTGACACCGAGTGAAACGGTGCAGATGGATAAGCGTAAGATCCTTGCGTTCGTCACCGTCCATGGCTCGACGAACTCCCATACCGCGATCCTCGCGCGTATGATGAACATCCCGGCGCTGATCGGTGTGCCGGTGGAGCTCGACAGTCTCCATTCCGGTACGATGGGCATCGTCGATGGCAAGGATGCCGTGTTCTGCGTGGATCCGGATGAGGCAACCATCGCTGCTGCACACGAGATGCAGGCGAGGGCGGCAGAGCAGAAGCGGCTGCTTGCAAACTACAAGGGACGTCCTTCGGTGACGAAGAGTGGCCGGAAGGTAAACGTATATGCAAACATCGGCAGTGTTTCAGATGTCGCATATGTACAGGAAAATGACGCGGAGGGCATCGGCCTGTTCCGCAGTGAGTTACTGTATCTCGGAAAGACCGCGCTGCCGGATGAGACTGAGCAGTTTAACACGTACCGTCAGGTGCTACAGACGATGGGCGGAAAGAAGGTGATCATCCGAACGCTCGACATCGGTGCGGATAAGAACGTCGATTACCTCGGACTCGGAAAGGAAGATAACCCGGCGATGGGGTATCGCGCGATCCGTATCTGTCTGAAACAGCCGGATGTGTTTAAGACACAGCTCCGCGCACTGCTTCGTGCGGCGAAGTACGGAAACCTCGCCATCATGTATCCGATGATCATCTCCGTAGATGAGGTGCTTCGGATCCGTGAGATCGTCGCAGAGGTGGCGGCAGAACTCAAGCGGGAGCAAATCCCGTATGCGATTCCGGAGCAGGGCATCATGATCGAGACGCCGGCAGCAGTGATGATCTGTGAGGAGCTGGCAGAGCTCGTCGATTTCTTCAGCATCGGCACCAACGACCTCACGCAGTATACACTTGCGATCGATCGCCAGAATGAGAAGCTGGACGAGTTCTATAATCCACATCATGAGGCGGTTCTTCGGATGATTCAGATGACCATCGATGGCGCGCATAAGGCGGGCAAGTGGGCCGGCATCTGCGGTGAGCTCGGTGCTGACACGACCCTGACGGAGCGTTTCGTCGAGATGGGCATCGATGAGCTGAGTGTCGCACCATCTATGGTGCTCAGCGTGCGCAGTAAGATTTGTGAGATGGCGTAACGCCGTTCATAGCACGAAAAACAGAAGATAAATAAACGATAAATAAACGAAGCGAAGGGGCAACCACACGAGATGTGTCGGTGCCCCTTCTGAACTTTATGGAGATAAATCTGTGATTGTGTTTGTGCTGGTTCTGGCTGAAGCGTCCTTCTGTTGTGGATCGAAGCTCAGTTCGACTTGATCTTCTCGTCCATGACCGTGGAGTCGTTTGTGGAAACGACATAGGTGACGCGATCACAGCGGACCGTCGTCAGCGAGTAGTGGATCGGCTTACCATCCTGATCATAGCTGATTTTATGAATCGAAAACAGCGGGTCGCCGACGTTGCACTTCAGAGTATCTGCGCTGTGGCTCTGCGCAGCCTTTCCGTCGATTTCGAGGACGGAATGATTCGGCCGGATATGATAGCACTCATCCATCACCTGGTAGAACGAGCGATCTTTCGAAAGTGTCGTGATGAAGTCCGGGAAGCGGGCATCCTCGATGTAGATCTTATCGATCGCGATCGGTTCGTTATCCTGCCAGACCAGACGCTCGATGTAGACGACCTTCGTCCCCATCGGAATCATCAGCTTCTCTGCGATATCCTCATCCGCGTTCAGGAACGATGCCTGGATGATATCGTGTCTGGACGCGTGTCCAAGGCTCGACAGACTTTCCTTGAAGCCGCTGGTCTTATTCAGATACAGCTTGTCCTTCTTGAAATTGATGAAGGTGCCCTTTCCCTGGACCTTATTGACATATCCCTCATCGGATAAATTCTGTATCGCCTTTCGAATCGTGATTTTACTCACATTATACTGGTCACTTAGCTCGTTCTCCGTCGGAAGCTTATCTCCCGGCATGTACTGCTTCGACAGGATACGGTTTTTAATATCTGCCTCCACCTGCAGATACAGCGGCTTGCTGCTATCCATGATCATCATTGTTTCCATCTCCCCTTCGCATCAGCGATGATATAATTAAATGCCATATCATCATATTGTACCAAGTCGCTAGCGCGACGGCCAGCCCCAGATACAATTTTTGTTGTTAGTTTTTTTAAGAAAATATGCCATAAAAGTCACCCTCTTATAGTATAGCACCATAGCACCATAAAAGCAAGTATAAAAAAGAAAATTTGTCAAGTTTTTAAAACAAAGAAAAAAGCCAGCAAATATGCTGACTTGAGGATAAAATATATTTCATTAACTCTCAAAAAATAAAGTGCTAAATCCTAAAGACGGGAAGATGTCTGGTTTACCATAATAAGTGAGGAAATGTAAACTTTTTATGAAGTCGTTGAATTAATTTACGTCAAGTGATACAATGTATTAGATTGTATCATAAGCGTATTGTCTGTATTTTACAGGTCAGACGCAGGTTGAAAAGAATTTGTATTTTATATAAGGAAGAGAAGTTAGGAGAGCAAACCATGAACGTAATTGAGAAACTGTTCGGGACTCACAGCGAAAGAGAATTAAAGATGATCCGTCCGATCGTCACAAAGATCGAAAGTCTGCGCCCCGAAATGATTGCCAAGTCAGATGAGGAGCTGCGCGATCAGACCCGTATCCTGAAAGCAAAGCTGGCTGACGGAGCAACTCTGGATGATATTCTGCCAGAGGCATTTGCTACTGTCCGTGAGGCGGCAAGAAGAACACTTAACATGGAGCATTTCCCGGTACAGCTGATCGGTGGTATTGTACTCCATCAGGGACGTATTGCAGAGATGCGTACAGGTGAAGGTAAAACATTAGTATCTACCTGTCCAGCTTATCTGAACGCATTAAAAGGAAAAGGCGTACAGATCGTTACTGTCAATGATTATCTGGCAAAACGAGATGCTGAGTGGATGGGACAGGTACACCGTTTCCTGGGACTGACTGTGGGTGTTGTATTAAACGACATGAACAGTGCGCAGAGAAAAGAAGCTTATGCCTGCGATATTACCTATGTAACAAATAATGAACTTGGTTTCGACTATCTGCGTGATAACATGTCCATTTACAAAGAACAGCTGGTTCTGCGTGATCTGGATTACTGTATCATCGACGAGGTTGACTCTGTTCTCATCGATGAGGCAAGAACACCTCTTATCATTTCCGGACAGAGCGGCAAGTCTACTAAGCTGTATGAAGTATGCGACGTTTTAGCACGTCAGTTAGAGCGCGGTACTGTTTCAAAGGAATTCTCCAAGATCGATGCGATCATGGGTGAAGAGATCGAAGAGACAGGCGATTTTGTAGTAGATGAGAAGGATAAAGTAGTCAACCTGACTGAACAGGGCGTCAAGAAGGTAGAGGAATACTTCCACATTGATAACCTGGCTGATCCGGAGAATCTGGAGATCCAGCATAATATCATCCTTGCCCTTCGCGCAAACAACCTGATGTTCCGTGATAAGGACTATGTAGTTAAGGATGATGAAGTCCTGATCGTTGATGAATTTACCGGACGTATCATGCCAGGCCGCCGTTATTCAGATGGCCTGCATCAGGCAATTGAAGCAAAAGAGCATGTAAATGTACGCCGCGAAAGCCGTACACTGGCAACTGTTACCTTCCAGAACTTCTTTAACAAGTTTACAAAGAAGGCAGGTATGACCGGTACCGCTCTTACAGAGGAGAAGGAATTTAGAAACATCTATGGAATGGATGTTATTGTGATCCCCACCAACCGTCCTGTTATCCGTAAGGATCTGGATGATGCTGTTTATAAGACAAAGAAAGAAAAATACAAGGCAGTTGTTGATGAAGTTGTAAGGGCTCATGAGAAAGGACAGCCGGTTCTGGTTGGTACTATTACCATTGAAACTTCCGAACTTTTAAGTAAGATGCTGACTAAGAAGGGCATTCCGCATAAAGTCCTGAATGCCAAGTTCCATGAGCTGGAGGCTGAGATCGTTGCAGATGCAGGTATTCATGGTTCCGTTACCATTGCTACCAACATGGCAGGCCGTGGTACCGATATTAAGCTGGATCAGGAATCCAAGGATCTGGGCGGTTTAAAGATCATTGGTACAGAGCGTCACGAGTCCCGCCGTATTGACAACCAGCTGCGTGGACGTTCCGGACGTCAGGGAGACCCGGGTGAATCCAGATTCTATCTGTCTCTGGAAGATGATCTGTTAAGACTGTTTGGTTCTGAGCGCCTGATGCACATGTTTGAGGCAATGGGTGTACCGGAAGGTGAACAGATCGAGCATAAGATGCTTTCCAATGCAATTGAGAAGGCACAGATGAAGATCGAAGGCAATAACTTCGGTATCCGTGAGCAGCTGCTTAAGTTTGACGAAGTAAACAATGAGCAGCGTGAAGTTATCTATGCAGAGCGCCGTAAGGTTCTGGATGGAGATAACATGCGCGATCTGGTACTGAAGATGATCACTGACATTGTAGAAAATGCAGTAGATATGTCTGTTTCTGATGAAGATACAGCAGAAAAATGGGATCTTACTGAGTTAAATAACCTGCTTCTGCCAATTATCCCATTAAAGTCTGTTGCTTTGACAGATGAGCAGAAGAAGTCCATGAAGAAGAACGAATTAAAGCATACCTTAAAGGAAGCTGCGATCAAGCTGTATGAGACTAAGGAAGCTGAATTCCCGGAGCCTGAGCAGATCCGTGAGATCGAGCGTGTAGTTCTTCTGAAGGTTATTGACAATAAGTGGATGTCACATCTGGATGATATGGATGCTCTCCGCGAAGGAATCGGCTTACAGGCATACGGCCAGAGAGATCCGGTTGTTGAGTACAAGATGCAGGGCTATGAACTGTATGAGGCTATGATGGCTGCGATCCAGGAAGAGACTGTACGTATCCTGTTCCATATCCGTGTAGAGCAGAAGATAGAGAGAGAATCTGCTGCCAGGGTTACAGGTACAAACAAGGATGCAACTCCAGTAGCTCCAAAGAAGCGCGAAGAGCAGAAAATCTATCCAAATGATCCATGCCCATGCGGTTCTGGAAAGAAATATAAGCAGTGCTGCGGACGTATTAAATAGTCTTCTATATTTTGAGTTGAAAAATCTTCCTGTGCGGTCAAAACCGCGCAGGGGGATTTTTGTAAAGAAAAATAAAATTTAAAAAGAGAAAGCGGGTGAAGCTGTGGTTGAGTTAGATAATTTTAAATATACGTTATCAACGTATGACAAACCATTAGTGGAAGTGAGGGATTCACTTTGACCTGGATAATAAGGTCAGACGAATCGACGAATTAGACAAATCCATGGAAGAGCCGGGATTCTGGAATGATCCGGAGCGCTCGACCAGATTAGTACGGGAAGCAAAACACTTAAAAGATGAGGTGGATACTTTCCGTGAACTGGAACAGGAATACGAAGACATCCAGACCATGATCCAGATGGGGTATGAGGAAAATGATGCTTCTCTGATCCCTGAGATCCAGGAAATGTTAGATCATTTTTCAGAGACACTGGAAAAAATGCGTATGAAGCTTCTGCTTTCCGGCGAATATGATGGCTATGATGCTATTTTACGTCTGAATGCAGGTGCAGGCGGAACGGAGTCCTGTGACTGGTGCAGCATGCTGTACCGTATGTACTGCCGCTGGGCAGAGAAAAAAGGCTTTAAGGTAGAGGTTCTTGATTATCTGGACGGTGATGAAGCAGGCATCAAATCTGTTACCATTCAGATCAGTGGGGAAAATGCCTACGGCTACCTTCGCTCTGAGCACGGTGTGCACCGTCTGGTGCGTATTTCTCCCTTTAATGCAGCTGGCAAGAGACAGACTTCCTTTGTGTCCTGCGATGTGATGCCGGATATTAAGGAAGACATTGATATTGAGATCAATCCGGACGATATCCGTATTGATACCTACCGTTCCAGTGGTGCCGGCGGACAGCATATTAATAAAACATCTTCTGCTATCCGCATCACTCATTATCCAACTGGCATTGTTGTTACCTGCCAGAATGAACGTTCCCAGTTTCAGAACAAGGATAAGGCAATGCAGATGTTAAAGGCAAAGCTGTATATGCTCCGTCAGGAGGAGCAGGCAGCAAAGGCAGCCGGTATCCGCGGTGATGTAAAGGATAATGGCTGGGGAAGCCAGATCCGTTCCTATGTCCTTCAGCCATATACAATGGTAAAGGATCACCGTACAGGCGAAGAAAGCGGCAATGTTGATGCTGTGTTAGATGGCGCCATTGACAATTTCATCAGTGCATATTTGCGCTGGATGAGCCTTGGCTGTCCAAATAAAAATGCAGCCCAGGATGATTGATATTCAGTCATCCAAGGCTGCGGCAGGTCGTGATCAGGACTTTGCAATTAAAGGCAGCATAAGCTGCAAAGTGAATATATTTCCAGAAGCTTCAAAGGAATACAGGCCGCCATGTTGTGTGACAATGGCGGCCATACTTTTAATCCCAAAGCCATGACCGGGTTGATGATTGGAAGATTTTGGAAATTCTCCTTCCATTTGGATAGTTCCGGCATAGGCATTTTTTGTAGAGATCAAAAGCTTATTATTATTTACCAGTGTGCGCAGATAAACTCTGCGCGCTTTTTTTTCTATTAATTTGGAAGCTGCAAAAATGGCATTTTCCAGTGCATTGGAAAACAAGGAGCATAATTCTGTGTCGGAAATAGAAAGTGTTTCAGGAAGATTCGCTTCTATACAAAGCGTGACATTCATTTCCGCTGATTTTGCTTCAAAGGAAGAAAGTACAAGGTTTACGGTTTCGTTGGCACAGTATCGTTTAGGTGTAATGGCATCAATCTCCATTTCTGTCTGGGAAAGATATTCCTTTATTTTTTCCAGATTCCCTTCAGCGGCATAGCCGTTGATCAATGCCAGATGATGCCGCATGTCATGACGGTAGATCCGGGCCTGTTCCTGGTTTTGACGCTGCCTTGCTAAAGACTGTCTGGCAGATTCCAGTACCAATGTCTGCATTTCACGTTCATACTCTAGTTTGTGAATTTTTCTGGTACGGCCAAATACCATTAACAGAAGAAAATAGGCAGTCAGTGTACTAAGACCAATAAGAAAACGCAGAAGTACATTGCGTTCAGCACTCAGGTAGCCGCCAGATGCCAGGATCGTAGCATTATAAAGAAATGGAATAGCGCTGAATTTTAAAATGTCCAGGGACGAAAAAGTATCTAGCAGCTGCCCAAAGACCGGCTGCATAAAATGGTGAATGAGCCAGAGCATGATAAGACTGGTCAAAAGCAGAAAAAGGTAATCTACTGTTTTTGATACAGGCAGAAATTCCCGGGAGATCCGGGAAGCAAACATGGCAGGAACGCACATAAAAATAGCGCTGAGGGTGGCGAAAAAAGTTTTCACCAGTCCTTTGCCGGAAAGCTGCCAGAAAAGCAGAAATACCGGAAGCTGGGCAAAGAAAAAATAAAAGCGAAGATAAATTTTTATGCCCAGAACACAGCCGGCAAAAAACTGAAGCAGCGCGATGATGCCTGCACCGGCCCATAACAGACTGAGTTTGTTGCGGGACAGGCGGGCAGGCGTTGTATCTAACAGCATAGTCATGACGGCTATGGCGTAGATGATTATGGTCAGATTGGAGAGAGTCTGGATCATTCTGCGTTTTCCTCCAGTCTTCCGTTCAACAGGTAATTCATGTAGGCGGATTTTGCTTTTGTATAGGCATCACGGGAAACGGGAACGATTTTGCCTATATTGGTGGAAAAACCATTTTTATCAAGACCTGTTACCTGGTGCAGGTTAACCAGATAGGAGCGGTGGGGCTTGAAAAAGCTTCTGCTTACAAGGAGTTTTTTTTCATAGTCTGCCAGGCGGCCAGAAGCAGTGTGGAAGGTTCCGTCTGCCATTTTAAAGGTGACCAGATGATTCTGGACTTCTACAAAAACAACGTTAGAGATGAGAAGCCGGATAATACCGGTGCTGGTTTTTAAGGGGATATAAGGAGCATTACTTTTAAAATCGGCCAGCAGTTTGTCAAGCACTGGAAAAAGTTTATCAGCATCCAGTGGCTTTAAAAGGTAGTCGGCGGCATTGACCCGGTAGCTTTCTACTGCGTATTCACTGGAAGAGGTGAGAAAAATAATGGGAATAGTGCTGTTGGTCTGACGAATTTCCCTGGCAGCGTCCATACCTGTAATACCGGGCATAAGAATATCTAAAAGCAGCAGATCAAAGTGGTGGACCGGTATGGTCTCCAAAAGATCGGTGGCGTTTGTAAAAATATCATAAGTCAGGGAGCCGTCCCGTTTTAAACGGTATTCTTCCAAAAGGAAAGTGAGGCGGGAAAGCTCTGTCCGGCTGTCATCACAAAGAGCAATATGCATTGCGTTACCTCCAAATGTAAAAGCCGGGATGCGGGGGTATAGACCCGGTCTGATACTATATATTTTAACATAGGAAAAAGTATGGCTCAATAGAAAGCTTACATTTTACGTTGTTTGAGATACATTTCACGCAAAACTTATATTTTTTGCCATAAATATGTTACCATAAGTAATAGTACATCGTTCTCGAAATAACGATACCACTCACTTGTCTGCGAATCTGATTGCACAGGTCTAAAATCCTCAGCGTAGCCCGCTGTGTCTGCGTTTTTAGACCTGCACACTCAAATCCGCATCTTACGTGATCACTACAGTTATTTACGAAACGATGCACCAGCCGCAAAGCGGGGGATGAGTAATTTAATAAGTTGCAGTTTGGCCATGACATCTTCTTGTTTCCATATTCATGAAAACAAGAAGCATGGTGGAACTGTAACTAAAACAAATGGAAAGTACGAAGGGAGAAAATTATGAGAAAAAGAGTATTGGTATCCATTCTGGCTGCATGTGTAGCAGTAGGGATCAGCGCATGTGGAGGAAAGAGCAAGGCAGCACCAGCAACAACTGCAGCACCAGCAACAACTGTAGCTCCAGAGACTACAGCAGCACCAACCACAACCGCAGCTCCGGAAACAGAAGCAGAAACAGAAGCAGAGGAAGATTATATTCAGATTCCTGTAACTGTTGTAAACGGAACTGGCGTAGATATTGCAGATTTAAGATTGTCTGGCGCAAGCCTGGACGAATGGGGGGATGATCTGCTGGATGGTGAGATCATGACTCATGGAACTTATGCAGAGCTGTTGTTAAATGTAGATGAGGACAATCTGGCCTGGGATATGCAGGTAGAAGATACAGATGGAAATTCACTGGAGTGGTATGATATTGATATCAGCGATATGCCGTCAGACGGTTTTGTAATTGAACTTCTCTGGGATGGTTCTGAGGGAACTGCAAATCTTCTTGAAGATATGACACAGTTAGAGGGCGATTATTCAGCGGTTCAGTAAATCGGCAAAAAGCAGTAAAAATAACGGGAATAAGATTGATCAAATTAGTATAAGGCGGTGGCTGAAAAAAGGCTGCCGTCTTTTTTATGTAGGTGATGGGTTCATTGATTTTTCGTTAATAAAAACAGTTGCATTTTACTGGAAAGTATGTTAATATCTTCCTCATGAGTACAGATGTGTTCACAATACGGACATGGACAGGGAGGAAAAAAAGGGGTTCATGGAAGATAAAAGTAAGTATTTTGTTGTAAAACAAAGGGCGGTACCGGAGGTCCTTTTAAAGGTGGTAGAAGCCAAAAAACTTCTGGAAACAGTAAGAGCCATTACCGTACAGGAAGCAGCAGACCGGGTGGGGATCAGCCGAAGTTCTTTTTACAAATATAAGGACGATATTTTTCCTTTTTACGACAATACAAAGGGGAAGACTATTACATTGGTAGTGCAGATGGATGACAAGCAGGGGCTTTTGAGTGATCTACTCCATGTGGTTGCTGTTTACAGAGCCAATATTCTTACCATCCATCAGAGTATTCCGGTTAATGGGGTTGCTACTTTGACACTGAGTGTGGAAGTAAGAGAAGATACAGAAAATGTATCAAGCATGATCGATGAACTGGAAGTTTTAGACGGTATCCATTATGTAAAGATACTGGCCAGAGAATAAATGATATGAAATTACAGTTCTGCCATGCACTGGTTTGAAGGAGAAAGTGTGTTGCAAGCTTGCTTGCATAAGCACTTTTTCATCCAAATCAGCATATGATGAACCCGCCGTGCTTCTTGTTTTCATGAATATGGAAACAAGAAGATGTCATGGCTGAACTGTAACAATATGAATATGGAGCATACAGGGAGCGAGAGATTATGATCAAGACAGCAGTTATGGGATATGGAACCATTGGATCTGGTGTTGCGGAGATCCTGGACAAGAACAAGGCAGAAATTGCAAAAAGCGCAGGACAGGAAGTTGAGTTGAAATATGTTCTGGATCTGAGGGAATTTCCGGACAGTCCGGTGGCAGATAAGATCATTCATGATTTTAAGATCATTGAAGAAGATCTGGAAGTACAGGTAGTAGTGGAGACTATGGGTGGATTAAATCCGGCATATCCATTTGTAAAGGCATGTTTGTTAGCTGGAAAGCATGTAGTTACTTCCAACAAAGCTTTAGTAGCTGCTTATGGAACAGAGCTGCTTGCGATCGCGAGAGAAAAGCAGGTTAATTTCTTTTTTGAGGCAAGCGTAGGCGGTGGTATCCCGATCATCCGTCCGTTGTACCGCTGTCTGATGGGAGAACGCATTGAAGAGATCACAGGAATCTTAAACGGAACCACCAACTACATCCTTACGAAGATGGATAAAGAAGGGGAGACCTTTGAAAATGCTTTAAAAGAGGCGCAGAATCTGGGCTATGCAGAACGTAATCCGGAAGCAGACGTAGAAGGCCACGATACCTGCCGCAAGATCGCCATCTTAACTTCTATGGCAACTGGAAAGACTGTTAATTACGAAGATATTTATACAGAAGGCATTACCAGGATCACAGATATTGACTTTAAGTATGCAGAGAAGATGGGAACATCCATTAAGCTGTTTGGAACCAGCCATATCAAAGATGGTAAGGTAAGTGCTTATGTAGCTCCTGTTATGATCAGCAAAAGCAATCCCTTATATTCTGTAAATGATGTATTTAATGGCATTGTTGTAAAGGGAAATATGTTAGGAACCACCATGTTCTACGGAAGTGGAGCAGGAAAGCTGCCAACAGCCAGTGCAGTAGTTGCGGATATTATTGAAGCAGTACAGAATATGGATCACAATGTTCCACTTGGCTGGACAGATGAAAAGCAGGAGATCCTTCCTATGGATCAAACTAAGTTCCGCTACTTTATCCGTTTTGCAGGCTCTTACAGAAACAAAGAGCAGGAAGTAAATGCATATTTCGGCAAGGTAGAAGCAGTAGAGCTGTACGGAATGGATGAATTTGCTGTTCTTACGAAAGAAATGACAGAAGGAGAATTAAAGGCAGCTGCAAGCGCCTTTGATACAAAAGCCCAGTCACGTTCTGATTATGGTATTAAACAGATGATCCGTGCGGTGCTGTAGCCTGTAACCGGATCATGGTCTGATTGCAAAATGTTTATAGATCCCTATGCGCAGGCACACAGACCTTATAGTATAGCTCCTTGGCAACACTTTCATAGTAAATGAAAAGCCTTTCTCCCGAAGAATGATAACGGGAGAAAGGCTTTATCTTTGTGAATCTGTCAGTTTAGTTAATTTGCCGGCATCTGCAGCTGCTGCTGCATCTGGTAGATCAGCTGATTGATCTGGGGACCTTTTACCGGATCACGGAGCAGATCATAATAATTGATCAGGCTGTAAAAGAAGAATATGGTAAGCGCAATTGCAATAATGCTGAAAATAAAACCAGCCAGTGCTTTACCAGGATATTTCTTTCCGGGACGGATGTCCGCATTTTTAGCCATAATGGCAAGTACAATACCGATCACTCCGCAGATCAGTCCCATCGGAGTGTTTTTTCCGCTTACAAGGGAAAAGGGCAGATAAAAAAAGCTGCAGATAATACCTGCAATGCCGCTGATCAGGGAACAGGCTGCCAGCTGTTCTGATGAGCTGGATGTTTTTCTTGGTTTTTTAGAAGTGCTATTCATAAGTTAAAGCAGGATCCTTTCGTATGGCGTGATTTTGAACAGCGGGTCCGCTCAGGTTTTGCGCGCGGATGAACTCCCTTGCCTGCTGATACAGACAGAACGCAACAAATGTCTGCTTACGCAGCCGCTTGTTTTTCATTGCGCTCATTATAGCATGTAAAAGCTGTTATGTCCAGTCGGGCAAAGTCTTGCATAAGGCATGCAGATGAATTATAATAAAATCTCAGAACAACAAAAAATATGTGAGGACTATCAATGGATATTATCAAAGCACTGGCAGAAGAACTGAATATTGGACGCCATCAGGCAGAGGCAGCTGTAAAGCTTATTGACGAAGGCAATACCATCCCATTCATTGCCAGATACCGTAAAGAAGCAACTGGTTCATTAAATGATGAAGTTTTAAGAAATTTAGATGAACGTTTAAAATATTTAAGAAACCTGGAAGACAGAAAAGAACAGGTCATCAGTGCCATTTCTGACCAGGGCAAAATGACAGCTGAACTGGAAAAACAGATCCGGGAAGCAGCAACTTTAGTAGCAGTAGAAGATTTATACCGCCCATACAAACCAAAACGCCGTACAAGAGCTATGATCGCCCGTGAAAAGGGCCTGGAGTCTTTGGCAAATGTGATCCTTTTACAGAATTTAAAGGAATCTGTGGAAAAAGTGGCAGAGGCCTATGTTTCTGGTGAAAAGGGAGTGGAAAACGTTCAGGATGCCATTAACGGAGCTATGGACATTCTTGCAGAAGGCATTTCCGATGATGCAAAATACCGCACCTATATTCGTAACATTACCATGAATAAAGGTCTTCTCCAGTCAACAGCAAAGGACGGGGAACAGAAATCTGTTTATGAAACATACTATAATTATGAAGAACCTGTAAAAAAAGCAGCCGGACACCGCATTCTTGCATTAAACAGAGGGGAAGATGAGAAAATACTCACTGTGAAGGTGGCAGCACCAATAGAGCAGATTTTACAATACCTGGAGAAGCAGGTGATCACAAGGGAAAATCCATACACAACACCTGTATTAAAAACTGTGATCCAGGACAGTTACAGCCGTTTGATCGCGCCCTCTGTGGAACGCGAGATCCGCAGCGAACTGACAGACAAGGCACAGGAAGGTGCGATCCGCGTATTCGGCAAGAATTTAGAGCAGCTTCTCATGCAGCCGCCAATTGCCGGAAAAGTAGTATTAGGCTGGGATCCGGCATTCCGAACCGGCTGTAAGCTGGCTGTTGTAGACAGCACTGGAAAAGTTTTGGACACAGTGGTCATTTTCCCAACTGCTCCCCAGAATAAGGTGGCAGAGTCAAAGAAGATATTAAAAGACCTGATCTGTAAATATGGCATTTCTTTGATCTCTGTAGGAAACGGAACGGCTTCCAGGGAGTCTGAACAGGTCATTGTAGAACTGTTAAAGGAATTAAAAGAGCAGGTACAATATGTGATCGTAAACGAGGCGGGTGCTTCTGTGTATTCTGCAAGTAAGCTGGCTACAGAAGAATTTCCTAACTTTGATGTAGGCCAGAGAAGTGCTGTTTCCATTGCAAGAAGACTGCAGGATCCCCTGGCTGAACTGGTAAAGATCGATCCGAAATCCATTGGTGTAGGCCAGTATCAGCATGATATGAACCAGAAGAATCTGGGAGAAGCGCTTGGCGGTGTTGTTGAAGATTGTGTAAATAAAGTAGGGGTTGATTTAAACACAGCATCTGCTTCCCTGTTGGAATATGTTTCCGGCATCAATAAGACCCTGGCAAAGAACATAGTGGCATATAGAGAAGAAAATGGTGCTTTTAAGAACCGTAAGCAGCTGCTGAAGGTGGCTAAACTGGGACCGAAGGCATTTGAACAGTGTGCCGGATTTATGAGGATCACAGGAGGAGATAATCCTTTAGATGGCACAAGTGTACACCCGGAAAGCTATGAGGCAGCAGGAAAACTGTTAGAAAAGTTAGGATACGCCGGAGAACAATTATCTCACGGCGGTTTAAACGGCATCAGTAAAAAGATTGTTGATTATAAGAAAATGGCCCAGGAAATGGGTATAGGTGAGATAACACTGCGGGATATTGCAGCCGAACTGGAAAAACCAGCCAGAGACCCGCGAGATGAAATGCCTCGTCCTGTTTTAAGAAGTGACATTATGGAAATGAAAGACTTAAAGCCGGGAATGGTATTAAAGGGAACTGTCCGCAATGTCATTGACTTTGGCGCGTTTGTGGATATTGGTGTTCATCAGGATGGTCTGGTACATATTTCCCAGATGACAGATCGTTATATTAAGCATCCATTAGAGGCTGTAAGCGTAGGCGACGTGGTGGATGTGAAGATTTTAAGCGTAGATATGGACAAGAAGAGGATTTCTCTTACAATGAAGGGAGTAAAGGATGGTAATTGATACTTGGGGTCCGGAGGAAACAAGGGCCTTTGGAAAGAAAATGGGACAGGAAGCAAGACCGGGGCAGGTGATCTGTTTAAATGGTGACCTGGGAGTGGGAAAGACTATATTTACCCAGGGATTTGCAGAGGGACTTGGGATTGATGAACCGGTAAACAGCCCGACTTTTACTATTGTCCAGCAGTATGATACAGGCAGACTGCCACTATACCATTTTGACGTATACCGTATCGGGGATATCAGTGAAATGGACGAGATCGGATATGAGGACTGTTTCTACGGGGACGGCGTTTCTCTCATTGAATGGTCCCAGCTGATCGAAGAAATCCTTCCGGAACATGTAACAGAAATTACCATTGAAAAAGATCTGGAAAAAGGATTTGATTACAGAAAGATACGGGTGGAGGAAAAATAATGAAGGTTCTTGGTATTGAAAGTTCATCTTTAGTAGCCAGCGTGGCACTTGTAACAGATGACATTCTCACAGCGGAATATACAGTAAATTTTAAGAAGACCCATTCCCAGACACTCCTTCCGATGTTAGATGAGATCGTAAAAATGCTGGGACTGGACCTTGAGACTATTGATGCTATTGCAACAGCAGGAGGACCGGGCTCTTTTACCGGTCTTCGTATTGGCGCGGCGACTGCAAAGGGGCTGGGACTGGCATTAAAAAAGCCTCTGATCCATGTTCCTACAGTAGATGCCATCGCTTATAATATGTGGGGGGCCTCTGGTCTTATCTGCCCTATTATGGACGCAAAAAGATGTCAGGTATATACAGGACTTTATCACATGGAAAATGGTATGGAGATCGTCAGGGAACAGTGTCCTATGGATATGGGAGAACTGATCAGCCAGTTAAATAAGCAGTCTGAACGTGTGATCTTTTTGGGAGATGGCGTACCGGTATACCAGGGCATGATCCGGGAAAAAATGACAGTTCCTTATGCATTTGCACCTGCCCAGATGAACAGACAGCGTGCATCCTGTGTGGCAGCTCTTGGCATGAAAGCCCTGAATGAAGGCTACACCGGAGTAAAAGTACAGCCGGCAGACGAATTTGTACCAGATTACCTGCGTAAATCCCAGGCGGAAAGACAGCGGGAGGCAGAAAACTCTCCGGATGGACAGGCTGGAAAGCTTCCGGGAGATTATTGATCACTGCTCATGGCAATGCATTTTCGGAATCTTCCCACAAAATCAGGCGCAGAAAGCTTACAGGAGAATATTACAGAGATTAGGAGAAGAAAACAAATGTGTGTAAAAGAAATTGGCCGGATTCGCCTGATGGAAGAAAAAGATGTAAAACAGGTGGAACAAGTAGAAAAACAGTGCTTTTCTGTTCCGTGGTCTGAACATATATTAAAAGATGGGCTGACTGGCCGGTTTGACACGTATTTGGTATGGGAAAAAGGCGGGATCATAGCTGGTTACTGTGCTTTAAGAGTCCTTGCAGATGAGGGGGAGATCCAGCGGATTGCAGTCCTTCCTTCCTGGCGCCGTAATGGAATAGCCAAAAGCCTGATGGAAGCCATGATACAGGTATCCAAAGAAAAGGGAGCTGTTCAGATGTCGCTGGAAGTGCGTGAAAACAACACAGGCGCCAGAAATCTGTATGAAAAGTATGGTTTTGTTCAGGAGGCAGTCCGCAAAAACTATTATGAGAATCCGGTAGAAAACGCCTGCATTATGTGGAAACATGAACTTTAGGCGGTATTTGGAACTTGCATAAACTATACTGCATGTATAAACTATACTGTAAGAAACTACCAGTAAAAAGAAGAATAAAATCCGTATATAATGGAGAGGGACGGAAGACGTTCCTCTCTTTCGTTTATATGTCCTCCCGGAGTCCTTCATGTCCTCCCGGAGTCTTTCCTGCACCTGCCTTTGTGGCCGATTTTCCGCCAGTCACACCCGAATTTCATCACCGTACGCACCACGTACGCCTCAAAAATTTGGGCACAACTGACGAAAAATCTTCTCACAAGATCAGGCACAGAAAGCTTCCGAGAGAACATTTTCCTGCAAAATCAGGCACAGAAAGCTTCAGGGAGAACATTTATGGCAATGCCATCTTTAGGTGGCAGATCCGACTACGAAATGAGGCAGAGAAAGGCGAGGATACAAATATGAGAAAAATGGGATCAGACGGGCAGCTGAAAAGGATGATATGCAATGCCTGCGGTAAGAAACTGGCAGTAAAACAGGGGATCGTGCTGGAAGGAGTTATAAGCGTTGATCATACATGGGATTATTTCTCAGAAAAAGATGGTCAGACAGATCATTTTGATCTGTGTGAAGAATGCTATGACCAGATGACTGCTGCTTTTAAAATAGCGGTAGAAACAGAAGAACAGACAGAGTATTTATAGGCAGTTACTCAATTTTCCTCAGCACTTGATTATTAAGCTGCAAATGTGATATGATTTGGAAAGCTAAATGTATGATGCTCCTGTATAGGATATACAGTGGGAACATCATAGAAGAAAATGAGGAAAAAATATGTTAGATATATGTTTACTTGGAACAGGCGGAATGATGCCTCTTCCTTACCGCTGGCTCACATCCATGATGGCCCGGTGTGCAGGCAGCAATCTTCTTATCGACTGCGGGGAAGGCACCCAGATCGCGTTAAAAGAAAAAGGATGGAGCCCCAAGCCTATTGATGTGATCTGTTTTACCCATTATCATGCAGACCATATCAGCGGTCTTCCCGGGCTTCTTCTAACTATGGGAAATGCAGAGCGTACAGAACCGCTGACATTGATCGGACCAAAGGGATTGGAACGTGTGGTAAATGCATTGTGCATGATCGCACCGGAGCTTCCTTTTGAGCTTAAATTTATCGAACTGACAGAACAGGAAGAAAGCCTGCAGATCGGTCCTTATGTGATCGATGCATACCGTGTGAACCATAAGGTGATCTGTTACGGATACTCTATCCGCATTCCGCGGAAAGGCCGGTTTGACGTAGAGCGGGCAAAGGAGCAGATGATCCCACAGAAATTCTGGAGTCGTCTCCAGAAGGGAGAAGTGATCGAAGCTGATGGCCGGACATTTACTCCGGATATGGTATTGGGAGCGGATAGAAGAGGATTAAAGGTTACTTATTGTACAGATACCCGTCCGGTTCCGGCGATTGCACAGCATGCAAAAGATGCAGATCTGTTTATCTGTGAAGGCATGTATGGCGAAAAGGAAAAGGCAGCAAAAGCAAGGGAATATAAGCATATGACTTTTTATGAGGCTGCAAACCTGGCAAAAGAGGCTCAGCCTTCCCAGATGTGGCTGACTCATTACAGCCCATCTCTTACAAGACCAGAGGAATATATGGAGGAAGTAAAACAGATCTTTCCAAGGGCGAAAGCTGCAAGAGATGGCTGGACTGTGGAACTGGAGTTTGATGAGGAGTAACAAGGTTTCCAAGATGACATATAAAGGATAAGGTGGAAATATGAATACAACTGCAGCAGAAGATGTTTTAATACTGGCGATCGAAAGTTCCTGCGATGAAACAGCAGCTTCCGTTGTGAAAAATGGACGTACTGTTCTGTCAAATGTGATCTCATCCCAGATCGCGACTCATACAGTATATGGAGGCGTAGTGCCTGAGATCGCTTCCAGAGAGCATATAAAGGCGATCAATTATGTAATTGAGCGTGCACTGTCAGAAGCGAACGTGACTCTTGAGGATATTACGGCAATCGGTGTTACCTATGGACCAGGACTGGTGGGGGCATTATTGGTGGGCGTGGCAGAGGCCAAGGCCATTGCTTATGCTGCCCATAAGCCGTTGATCGGTGTTCATCATATTGAGGGACATGTATCTGCCAATTTTATTGAAAATCCGGATCTGGAGCCACCGTTTGTGTGTCTTATCGTTTCCGGAGGTCATACCCATCTGGTAATTGTAAAGGGCTATGGAGAATTTGAGATCATAGGAAGGACCAGAGATGATGCAGCTGGTGAAGCTTTCGATAAAGTAGCCAGGGCTGTAGGTCTGGGATATCCGGGCGGACCAAAGGTAGATAAAGCTGCAAAAGAGGGAAATACCCATGCCATGGAGTTTCCGCGGGCAAAAGTAGCTGATTCTCCTTATGACTTCAGTTTCAGTGGTTTAAAATCCGCAGTGCTGAATTATATTAATCATGCCAAAATGACAGGAGAAGAAATTTATGTGCCAGATCTGGTAGCTTCTTTCCAGAATGCAGTGGTAGATGTCCTGGTAAGCAGGGCTATTACAGCAGCAAAGGAATATGGATATAAGAAGCTGGCTATTGCAGGCGGAGTGGCTTCCAACAGCGCTCTTCGTGCAGCCATGAAAGAAGCCTGTGATAAAAATGGTATTACATTTTATCATCCTTCTCCTATTTTCTGTACTGATAACGCAGCTATGATCGGCGTGGCAGCCTACTATGAGTATATAAAGGGAAATCGCTCGGGTTGGGACTTAAATGCAGTTCCCAACTTAAAGTTAGGAGAAAGATAACAGGAAAACAGGGGTAAGAAGGAATGAAAGAACATTGCACAGCGGTCATCCTTGCAGCAGGCAGAGGAACACGTATGGGTACACAGACAGCAAAACAATATCTGAAATTACAGGGAAAGCCTATCCTTGCATATGCACTGGAGATATTTGAACAGTCAGCAGTGGTGGATGATATCCTGCTTATGACAGATAAAGAGCATGTAGAATACTGTAAAAAGGAAATCTGCGAGAAGTACGGAATAAAGAAGGTGTCAGCCGTAGCTCCAGGCGGAAAAGAACGCTATGAGAGTGTATGGAAGGCGCTGTGCATTTTAAAAGAAAGAGAACAGACGGGATATGTTATGATCCATGACGGTGCAAGGCCTTTTATTACAGAAGAAGTTTTAAAACGGATATACGGGCAGGTACAGGATAAGAAAGCATGTGTTGTTGGAATGCCGGTAAAAGACACCATAAAGCTTATTAATAAAGACAGGCAGATCACAGAAAGCCCAGACCGTTCTCTGGTATGGCAGGCCCAGACACCTCAGGCATTTGCATTGCCTCTTATTATAGATGCCTTTGAGAAACAGATGAAAGAAGACTGCAGCCATATAACAGATGATGCTATGGTAGTGGAAAAACAGTTGGGGCTTCCTGTATATATGGTGGAAGGCAGTTATCGTAATATAAAGATAACGACACAGGAAGACCTGGTTATTGCCCAGGCTCTTTTAAAGGCCTGAAAACAGGTCTGAAAATAGGCCCGGAAAGCTTATCTAAAAAGTTTTGAAAAAAACATAAAAAAAGTGTTGACATATTTTGACAGGCATGATACTATAATTGAGCTGCTGATGAAGAGCAAGAAAATAAGAAAAAACAAGAAAAATAAATAAAAAAACTCTTGACAAAACGTTTCTTATCTTGTAAAATTGAAAAGCACGTTTGGAGAGATATCGAAGCGGTCATAACGAGGCGGTCTTGAAAACCGTTTGTCCGAAAGGGCGCGTGGGTTCGAATCCCACTCTCTCCGTTAAGGCAAACGCAATGAGATGCCTTTGAAGATAAATATTCATTATGGATCAACCAAGCAGAAGTACCCAAGTGGTTGAAGGGGCTCCCCTGGAAAGGGAGTAGGTCGTTAGTAGCGGCGCGAGGGTTCAAATCCCTCCTTCTGCGTTACGAAACGCAAGTTTCGTCGTATCTTTAAAATTAAAGACTGAATAATACACAAACCCTGAAAATTCAGAAAATAAAAGGTCTGGTTTAGACCTTTGGATTTGAGAA
>ERZ791810.554-NODE-554-length-36704-cov-3.730579_pt1 | contig 36704 bp, 39 predicted proteins | sample MGYA00510304_ERZ791810 | MGnify/ENA primary metagenome ERZ791810 (study PRJEB30046, sample SAMN00791967) | human gut metagenome | study: EMG produced TPA metagenomics assembly of the A metagenome-wide association study of gut microbiota in type 2... | reverse complement strand
ACAGTGTCAGATGTCCCTACGGTGATTATTTTTCTGCTGTTTCCGGGAGCACCTATAGTATAATCAGCCGGACCATTGTTTCCAGCAGCCGTTACGACAATTAATCCAGCTTCCCAAAGTGTATTTATCGACCTTACAAGAGGAGAATTTTCATCAAATTTTTTTATGGATACGCTTCCAACGGAAATATTTACAATCCGTATATTGTATTTGTCTTTGTTCTTTAATAGCCAGTTGATTCCTGACATCACATTTTTAATGTTTCCCTCACCATTTTTGTCAAGTATTTTTATTATGTGAAGTTTACAGTCTGGTGCAATGCCTTCATATAATTTATTAGACATCATGCCATTTCCTGCTATTATGCCTGCGACATGGGTGCCGTGTCCATTATCGTCATAAAGTCTGTTTTGGTGATTTATGGTATCAAAAAATGAAACAAAAGGACCATCATTATATACTATATCAGGGTGAGGGCTGATACCGGTATCCATAACTGCAATACCTACATTTTTGCCCGTAAGTCCTTGTTTTCTTGCATAATCGAGTTTTATAACAGAAGCAACGCGGTTCATCAGGTAATACTCGCAATCTAACTGGTTATAATATCAATATGCATAATGTGTTTTCTTTGTTACTTAATATAATAGTTTTGCCAGAGTAAAAGAGAATTCGATGTCCAAAATGGAATAGTTAATTGTTATTGTATTATATATTAGTTTTGCTAAGGCAATAGGCTTGAAACGATGCTATTGGCATAGATGTTATATTTTCTGAAAAATAAATACTTGAAATAAGTTGAAAAATAGGATAAAATAGTAAAAGAGTTTTGTCGCATTTTATGATGCAGACAATGGGACGCAGAAGTCACACATTAAGGAGGATTTTGATAATGGTATCAGCAGGAGATTTTAGAAATGGTTTAACTATTGAGTTTGAAGGCAATGTATATCAGGTAATCGAGTTTCAGCATGTAAAACCTGGTAAGGGTGCCGCATTCGTAAGAACAAAGCTTAAGAACATCAAAAATGGTGGTGTTGTTGAGAAAACTTTCCGTCCAACTGAGAAATGTCCTCAGGCTCACATTGAGCGTCAGGAAATGCAGTATTTATATGCAGACGATATGTATCATTTCATGAATACAGAAACATATGACCAGATTGATATGACAGCAGATCAGGTTGGTGATTCTCTTAAATTTGTTAAAGAGAATGAGATGGTTAAGATGCTTTCGCACAATGGTGAGGTATTTGCTATTGAACCGCCTCTTTTTGTAGAGTTAGAGATTACAGAGACAGAGCCTGGATTTAAGGGTGATACTGCACAGGGTGCTTCTAAGCCTGCCATAGTAGAGACAGGAGCACAGGTGAGTGTACCTCTCTTTGTAGAGACAGGAGACCGTATCAGTATCGATACACGTACAGGAGAATATCTTAAGAGAGTTTAATTCAATTTATTTCTTAAAAGGGCGTAATTCTATGGAAACCCCGTGTTTTCAAGGATTGCGCCCTTTGTGCAAGTTGATGTAAAGGTGTGCTAAAAAGGGTCTAAAGGTAACACATAAGTAACGCGTAGGTTACAAATACGCAAAAAGATTTATGCGTAAAACTTATATAAAAAGTAAAGAGGGAGCAAAGATAAGGTGAATCTGACCAATATAGATAAATTAAATATGCTCATTGAGCAGGGAATGTTTGAGCCTGTTGAGCTTGATGAGAAAAATATTATTGATGAAAATGGCAGGGGAGATTTCCGTATTATTTATCTTATGAATGATACGGTTGAAAGTTTTTTGGTATTTAAAAATGCAAAATACACCGGTGAATACAATGATAAATTTGAGGGGTTTACGGATATTGAACTTGAAAAGAGAGAAGAGGGTTATGTACTTATAATTAAGCAGGAACAGTCATATTTTTTAATCTTTTTTGATGATGTGGAACTTGAAAATTATTATTATAATTATGGGAAAATAGGACATTTTTGGATAAAGGGTTATGAACATCTGCGTGTGCTTGAGTATCAGGTGGCTATTGTCTGGGATAAGATGTGCTATATAGGAAAAGAATCCTGCACAGACAATGAATTAAAGATAGCATCTTTAAAGCAGTTTCCACCGCTGAATTATTGCAGTTATCCTTGTGTTCCTGATATCTATCAGGTGCCGCTTGAGGATAAATGGCATCTATCTAAAGATGCTAATAATTTTATGATGGAAATTGCTAAAAAAGCAGGGGACACTGAATTAGAAGAAAAACTTTTGCAATATGGAGAAAATCCGACTATAAAAAATGCAAAAAAAATGGCTAAACTTTTTAGGCGAAAAGAGCATAAAAAGGTAATACAACTACTTATGAAATACATAGAAGAAGCGGCAGCAGTTTATCCAGACAGAAGCTTTGGAAAAAGCCTTGATGAAAGAAATAAAAAATTGCTGGATAAGGCTGTTAATAGAAAAAATGAGTTGGAAAAAGCCGGTATGGAAGCTGTTGTATATAAAGAAGAACAGTTTGTCTATGACTGTGACAGTGTGGAATTTAATGTTTATGTTATGTTATGGAAAGATGGTCTTGTAAACAGCAGTGTAAGGATTGAGAAAATAGAATAAAGATTGTTATGTTTGAAGCATTAAATAATTTTTTTAAATGACAATGTATAAATAAAGAAGAAAATGATTAAAAAATGTATAGATATGTAGTTTTAAAATCGGAAATTAGATAATTAGTTTTGCAATTAAATAAATGGATGTATATTAGAAAGGGTTATAAGGATATGATTAAAAATCTTATTTTTGATGTAGGCGGAGTGCTTTTTGATTACAGATGGAAAGAGATGTTTATGGATTATGGTCTTGACGAGGACAATGCCATAAGAGTCGGAACTCAGATGTTTAATGATCCTGACAGGACATGGGATATTTTTGACCTTGGTATAAAGTCTGATGAGGAGATTGCTGATATATTCTGCAAAAAATATCCTGGTGATGAGGATGTTATCAGATGGTTTATAAGACATGGTGAATATATGCAGGTGCCAAGACCGAAAGTGTGGAAAAAGGTTCATGAATTAAAACAAAAAGGATATAAAATCTATATTTTGTCGAATTATCCTGAATCACTGTTTAAGAAGCACACGGAATATGCTGATTTTATGGATGATATTGACGGACTTATGGTCTCTTATATGATACATAAAGCAAAGACGGCAGAGGATCTTTATAAGGCATTATGTGATAAATACGGGCTTGACAGGAGCGAGAGCATTTTCTTTGATGACAGGTCAGAAAATGTTGAGGGTGCCGTTAAATTTGGAATGAAGTCAGTAAAAATTTTATCTGAGCAGGTTTTATTGGATGAGCTTGACAGATTTTAAAAGTAACAGATTAGGCTTTAATTTATTATATTCATAATTCCATAAATAAGTTCGGTACTGTTAATTATTTTTTATAGCTGAACTGTTACAGTAAGAAAATTCTAAGGAATTTCAACTTTACATAGTAAAACAGTTGGAATATAATTATTACTCAGGGAATTATAAAATGTTGCATTGCGGTTTATATCGCAGAAAGGGAGGTTTTCATGAAAATATTAGTATTAGGCGGAGCTGGATATATCGGTTCACATACAGTCTGCGAGCTTGTTGATGCAGGGGAAGAAGTAGTTATAGCTGACAGCTTGGAGACAGGACATATTGAGGCTGTAAATCCGAAAGCAAAGTTTTATCAGGGAGACATAAGAGATAAGAAGTTTATTGATAGTGTTTTTGATAATGAAAAAATAGATGCAGTCATTCATTTTGCCGCAAACTCACTTGTAGGTGAGAGTATGACAAATCCGTTGAAGTATTATGACAATAACCTTTATGGTACAAAGGTGCTTCTTCAGAGTATGGTAGAACATGATGTTAAGAAAATCGTATTTTCTTCAACGGCAGCAACTTATGGAGAGCCTGAGAGTATTCCTATTCTTGAGTCGGACAAGACAGAGCCTACAAATCCATATGGAGAGACAAAACTTTCTATGGAAAAAATGATGAAGTGGACAGATGTTGCACATGGTGTTCATTATGTTGCACTCAGATATTTTAATGCCTGTGGAGCTCATGTCAGCGGCGAAATAGGAGAAGCTCATAATCCTGAGACACATCTTATTCCACTTATTCTTCAGGTACCTAACGGACAGAGAGAATCAATAAGCATTTTCGGTGATGATTATGATACAAAAGACGGTACATGCGTGAGAGATTATATTCATGTAACAGATCTTGCACAGGCACATATACTTGCTGTTAAATATCTTATGGACGGAGGAAAGAGTGATGTTTTCAACCTCGGTAACGGTGTAGGATTTACTGTAAAAGAAGTAATAGAGACAGCAAGAAAAGTGACGGGACATCCTATTCCGGCAGTTATTTCACCACGCCGTGGAGGAGATCCGGCAAAACTTATCGCATCGAGCGAAAAAGCAAAGAGCATACTTGGTTGGAAACCTGAACACGCAGACCTTGAAGAGATAATTGCAACAGCATGGAAGTGGCATAAAAATCATCCGAATGGATATGCAAAATAAGATAAATATAATCTATAGCATATGTTGATAAAATATAGAAAACCCGACAGTAATGTTAAAAGGCATTGCTGTCGGGTTTTGTTATGTCGATATAAAAGCAGAAATTATTTTTCCTGTTCTGCAAGTTTATCTGTATATATTTTTTTGTAAACCTTATCTATCTCAGCCTCATCAAGTTTTTTCTCAAGGAAAAATTCTACGGCGTAAAGTGCCTGTGCGACGAGCATTTCAAGACCGTTTACACCTGTCATACCGAGTTCTTTTGCCTGTGCAACAAGTTTGGTTTCAAGCGGATTGTAGATAACATCTGCAACTGCTTCGCATTTAGGGAATTTTGTAAGGTCAACAGGTGAAGCGTCACATTTAGGGAACATACCTACAGGGCTTGTATTTGCTATAAATTCTGCATCTGTGTGTTTTGCAAAACATTCATCGTAAGTAATTGCTGAATCTGTCTTTATAATATCGACGATGATAACCTCTTTTGCTCCCATTTTTTTTAGGACTGCTACAACAGCCTTTGATGCACCGCCGTCACCGAGTACGACACATTTTTTACCTTCTATCTTGATATTATGCTTTTTGAGCATATACATAAACCCTGAGAAATCAGTATTGTGTCCGTAAAGTTTTCCGTTTTTATTTACTATAGTATTTACTGCTCCGATTGCTTTTGCATTTTCATCAAGTTCATCAAGATAAGGAATTACATCCTTTTTGTAAGGGATAGTGACATTTATCGACTTAAATTCATGCTTACTCATAAAATCATTAAAATCTTCTTTGCTGACCGGATGTATTTCATATGTATAGTCAGCGAGACTTTCATGAATTTCTTTTGAATAGCTGTGTCCGAGTTTTTCTCCAATTAATCCGTATTCCATTTTGTAACCTCACTTTCAAGTCTTTGGATGATAATATTTTTGCTGTAAATCAAATTTAGTTTTTTACATCTGTAAATATATGGCGGCAGTTTATATATCTGGCACTAAAGAGAAGGGCGTAAAAAACTTCAGCATTATTATAATACAGCATTTAATAAATATAAGCAATAAACTTGTTGATGTTTAGCAATCAGGTGAACTGTTACATCAGGTGATTAAATATTGAAAAATTTAGACATTTAAGTGTGAATGGCAATATTAAATTTAACATAATTGAGAGTGAATAACATATTTAAGATGGACGGACATATAAATGTAACTATACAGACAAGATGTAGATGAGTTGCCGGTTATTGTTCATACAAACGCAATATGACTGGCAGTAGTTTTTTGTACAGTTCTAGTGTAATAGCAACATGTCACTACACTAGGGGGATGTATTTTTGTTTTATGTCAGATATGGAGGTGATACGGTGGACAAAAAGAAAGATGAGATAATAAAACTTCTGCCGCTTGACATAAGAAAACTTTTTAAGTTTTGTGATATTGAGTTTTCAAAATTGCAGGAGATAAGGCTGCGTGTGAATATGCCAATTATGATATTGTACGACTCCATGGAATATTTTATTTCGTGCAGAGGTGAGATGACAAAAGAGAGAAAAAACGGCTACAGGGTGAGTTGTGCACAGATAAAAGAAGCAATGGTCTATATAAGCAATTATTCAAGATATGCTTTTGAGGAGGAGATACGACAGGGTTTTATCACTGTTGAGGGCGGTCACAGGGTAGGAGTAGCAGGCAAGATTATATGGGACAGCGGAAAGATAAGAAATATAAGCTATATTTCTTTTATAAATATAAGAGTGTCCCATGAAGTAATAGGCTGTGCAAGAGGTGTGATGAGGTATCTTAGGGATGAGAGTGAATTTTTTAACACGCTTATAATCTCACCGCCGAGATGCGGAAAGACGACTCTTTTGAGAGACATTGTGCGTATAGCGGCTGATGGAAGTGAGATTGACAGGGGTATGACGGTAGGAATAGTGGATGAGCGTTCAGAAATAGGTGCCTGTCATTTAGGATGTCCGCAAAATAACATAGGCTGCCGTACGGATGTGCTCGATGGCTGCCCAAAATCGCAGGGCATGATGATGATGGTACGCTCTATGGCACCAGAGATAGTGGCGGTCGATGAGATTGGCTCAAAGGATGATGCGGCGGCGATAGAGTATGTGATGAACTGTGGGATAAATGTTATAGCGACCGTTCATGGTCTTGATATGGATGAGGTGATAAACAAGCCGGTGATAGGTGAACTTGTGAGAAAACGGAGATTTAAGCGTTATATTGTCCTGAAAAGAGGAAAGATGGGACAGATAGCTGCAATATTTGATGACAGGGGGAATGTTATATATTAACGGTAAAACTGGCAGGATTTCTAATGCTGGCAGCAGGAGGTGTTATGGCAGGCATTTATGCATGGGAGAGGTATATGCTGCGTGTCAGGGTTTTGGAGGAGTGGCAGACCATATTTATTGAGATAGCCGGGGAGATAAATTATTCAGCGGAAAGTATGTCGCAGATATGCAGCCGCATTGAAAATATGAGTGTATATGGAAAAAAATTCTGGGGTGAGATGTCAAAGCAGACTAAATATAAGAACGAGGGGCTTATAGGGACATTTTGGAAAGAGTATCTTGATGGGTACAAATACTGGGAACTTTTGAGTGCTGAGGATAAAAATATAATATATCGTTTTGGGGAGAGTTTTGGAACACTTGACATATACTCACAGATAAATGAGATAAAGATGTACGAAAAAAGAATAGAGGGCAATATTTCAGATGCAAGACAAAAAATGAGAGAGCAGAAAAAAGTATGTATTTTTATGGGACTTATATCAGGCCTGATGGCGGGAATATGTCTTTTTTAAAAGGGGAGATAAATGACTATAAATTTAATTTTTAGAATTGCAGCGGTCGGAATACTTGTATCGGTGCTTGGAACTGTTCTAAAACATTCGGGCAGGGATGAACAGGCTTTTTTGGTGAGTCTTGCAGGACTTATACTTGTATTTTTATGGATAGTTCCGTATATAGAGCAGTTGTTTGAAACAGTGGAAAAATTGTTTTCAATAGGGTAAAATGGCTGACTTGGAAAATATTTAATGTATCAAAAAGCAGTCAAAATAAAAAAAGAAAGTGCATCAAAAAATTGACAAAATAAGATAGGGAAGATGAGAAAATATGCTTAAAATAGCGATAATAGGTGTGATGGCGGTTTTTCTCGCACTGCCTTTAAAAGAAAGTAAACCTGAGTTTTCAACATTGATAATTATAAGCGGGTGTATGCTTATACTCGGCTGTGCTGTATCGAAGATTGCTGAGATAATCAGGGTGATAACAAAGATAAATAAATATATGGGAGAACAGTCAGTATATCTCGGTATATTATTTAAGATTATCTCGATTACATATATTGCAGAGTTTGGAGCATCACTCTGCCGTGATTCAGGGTACAGTGCGATAGGAAATCAGGTTGAATTTTTCGGAAAGATAATGATACTTGCAGTTAGTATGCCGATAATCACAACATTGTTTGAGACGATAAGCAGTATTATGGGAAAATAAAGGTTCTGTATCTATGTATTACTCTATGCAATAGAAGTGGAGAACTTCTATGGTAGTGTTAAATAAACGGTCTAAAGGAGGAAAAGGTGTGGAGAGCGTCGATGATGAAGAATTATATAATGGCATTATGGACGAAATATCGTCAGGGGATATACAGAGTACGATGGATAAGCTGCTTGAAAACCAGTCCTTTGATTTTGGGGATTTTGTCGGAAAGACAATAAATTCGGGAAAGGGCATAGATTTCAATAACATATTAAAACAGGTAGCAGATGGTATAGTATCAAATCTTAATGATGAAAAGAGTTTATACACAAATATAATACTCATAGCTTTGTCGGGTGCCGTGATAACAAATTTTTCAAAGCTGCTTCAGGGAAAGCGAGTGGCACAGATGGGATTTTATACAATATATGTTTTGTTTTTTTCTGTACTTTCGGTTTCTTTTATGCGGACAAGTACAATAGCCGAGGAGACGCTTACAAAGATATTTGATTTTATGAAAGTTCTTGCCCCTACATATTTTACCTGTCTGTCATTTACAAAAGGGGCGGGACTTGGGACGGGTTATTACCAGATAACACTTCTTATGCTGACGGTTGCTGATTTTATATTGTTGAAGTTTGTGCTGCCGGGTGTAAAGATATATTTCTGGCTTCGGATAGCAGACCAGTTGTCAGAGGAGGAAATGTTTTCAAAGATGGCAGAGTTTGTAAAAGATATATTGAGTTTTTCTATGAAAACGATGTCAGTCGTGTTAATGGGGGTAAATGTCGTGCAGGGAATGATTGCACCGCTGGCAGCAGAGGCAAAAAATTCCGCACTGGTAAAGGTTGGCAGCATGGTGCCGGGAATAGGCAATACGATAAGCAGTGCGGCGAGTTCGGTGCTTCTGGCAGGAAGTCTTGTAAAAAATGCAGTCGGTGTGGCTGGGATAGTTGTGCTTATTATCATATGTGCAATGCCGCTAATCAGGCTGTGGGTATCGGAGTTTGCATATAAGGGGCTTTCGGCTGTGTTGCAGCCTGTGTCAGACAAGCGGATAATCAAATGTCTTTCGATGACCTCTGATGCAATAAAACTTCTGGCATATGCCGTGGGACTTGCGGCGATGTTTTTTGCAATATCAATAGCAGTCATAAGTACAATGACAAATTAATAAACAAGATTTATGTCTGTACATATTGACACAAAGTTAATATGAAAAAAGTGTGTTAGGAATGTGAATTAGTATGAAATGGGGATGCCAAATGAATATGGAAAAAATTATTTGTAATGTTTTGATTTTTACTATCATAACTTCTGTCTTAAAAGGACTTATTATCAAGGATGAATATAAACAGTATTTTCAATTTTTCTGTGGACTCATAATGATATTGATAGTAATAACGCCTTTTATAGATTTTTTGAGCAGCGATAATGATTATTACGATATATTGCAAAAAAATATATATAGCTTAGAAATAAAGGATTCGATAGGCAGTATAAAAACAGCCGACGGAAAGATGAGGGATGTGCTTGTAAGACAGTGTGAGTCAAAGATTGAGGGGCAGATAAAAAAGATGGCACAAAAAGACGGCGTTGACTGCAAAAGCATTGATGTTGAGACAAAAATGTCTGACGAGGAGCTTGAAATAGTCATGGTAAATGTAAGCATGAAAGATGGTGCAGTGGCAGCATATTCAGATATATCAGGGAGCAGGGATAAACTTGATAAGAACGAGAAAAGGCTAAAAAATGATATATGTGACAGCTACATGCTTGACGGGGGGAAGGTGAAGATTTGGAAATAAATATAAAGGATAAGCTTAAAAATTTATCAGGAGAAAAAATAAAAGGAAGTCTTATGCATGATTTTGGCATAGGCAGAATAGTTATTATCATAATATGTGGTGTTGTGATACTTGCCGGGAGTCTGTTTGACGGCGGCAGTGTGGTAAAGGAGAGTGACAGTGGAAAAAATACGGAAAATGAAAATATACTTAGTGAAGATGACGCACTTGATATTATGAACAAATATGCAAAACAACAGGAAATTAAGTTAAAGACGATGCTTGAGAGTATGGACGGGGTGGGAGAGGTGAAAGTGATGGTAACGCTTGCTTCATCTGAGGAAAAGGTTGCACTTAAAGATACGGAGACAGGAGAAAACAAGGGAAAAGACACAGACTCGGTCAGCAAAAAAAGTGAGAGTGTGCTAATAAAAAATAATGGTGATGAAAACCCGTATGTTGTCAGTGTCACCGCACCTAAGATAGCAGGAGTTGCTGTCGTGTGCGAGGGTGCGGACGGAGGGAAAAAAGACAGTGAGATAATTGAGATGATAGGGGCATTATTTGACATTGAGTCACATAAAATCAAAATAACAAGAATGACAGCGTGAAAAATCCATATATGCAAGATTTTTCACACGCAAGATTTGTGTCTGTGCACACTTGACACAAACTTGATATATATTATATATGTGTGCAGAAATGGGGATTATATTATGAGTAAATCAAGTCGTAAAAACGGAATAGTCATCACGGCATTGGCTTTGATGATAATTGCAGCAGGTTATTTGAATTTTACGGGGCAGAAAATTACAACGAATGGTATTTCGGCTAAGACAACTGTGGTTCCGGAGACGGTTAAGGATACGACAGTTGATATTTCGGCGGAGGATGAACAGGCATCGGATTCTGATGCAAAGGAAGAGAAAAGTGCATCGTCAAAGGATGATGCTTCTTCAGAGGATGGTTATGAATTGGCAGACAGCGGCGAGGTTCAGGCATCTGAGGAAAATCCGGGGGAGGCCGTTATGGTTTCAAATAACATAGGTTCTGATTATTTTGCATCGTCAAAGCTTAACAGGGAGCAGACCAGAGCCAAAAATAAAGAGACACTTATGAACATAATAAATGATGATAAGATTGCATCTGCTGACAAAAAGAGTGCAATTAAACAGGTGGCAGCCATGACTAAGATTTCAGAAAAAGAAAATGCCGCAGAGCTTATGCTGCAGGCTAAAGGATTTGAAAATGCAATGGTGAGCATAAGCAGTGGGAATGCAGATGTTATTGTTAGTTCAGAGGGGCTTACAAATAAACAGATAGCCCAGATAGAGGATATAGTTAAAAGAAAAACAGGCATTACGGCTGATAAAATAGTAATTACACCTGTAAATGTCAAATAATATTGCAAAAGTCTGTGATTTTGCTATAATAGTACCATAACGGTTGCTGTTTGCGGGAAAATCGTGAGCAGCAATTTATAATGCACTGTTTTGTATAGTGAAGGAGGTAAACATTATGGCAAAAGAACAGATGACAGAAGACATCATTATGGAAAAAAAAGATATAGGTGAAGTAAAGATTGCTTCTGATGTTGTGTCTGTTATAGCAGCACTTGCGGCTACCGAGGTCGAGGGTGTAAATTCTATGGCGGGCATGAATAAATTTGGCGTTAAAAATACAAAAGGTGTTCGTGTGCTCATGAATGAGGGTCGTGTTCATGTAGATATGATGATAATCGTAAAATACGGTTATAGTATTCCAAAAATTTCAAAACAGGTACAGAGCAGAGTAAGCCAGCAGATAGAGACTATGACCGGACTTAAAGTGTCAGGCGTAAATGTCAGAGTAGCCGGCGTAAATCTTGACGCATAAAATTAAGGAGTTATATATGACTAGAAGACAGATAAGAGAAAATTTGTATAAGATGCTTTTTCAGGTTGAATTTCATGATAAGGAGTCACTTAGGACGCAGATTGAGATTTATCTTGAAGATTTAGAAATGGCAGATGAAAAAGATAAAAGAGAACTCAGGGATAAATTCAATGAACTTGTTGAAAATTTAGAGGATATTGACGCAAAGATAGAGGAAAAAGCAAACGGATGGACGATAAACAGGATTGCAAAATCTGAGCTTACGATACTCAGACTCGGAGTTTATGAACTGCTTTATGTTGAGGATGTTCCAAACAAGGTTGCGATCAACGAGGCGGTAGAGCTTGCAAAAGCATATGGAGCAGACAAGGCATCTGGTTTTATCAACGGAATACTTGCATCTGTTGTAAAAGAAGTGTCAGAGTAGCTTAAATTTCTTTATAAGGGCAGCATACTGATGTTGCCCTTTTTGTAGAATAAGAAAGGTTTTAAGATGGGACAGGTAAGTTCGGTATCTCAGGTAAATATGTATATAAAAAATATGTTTATAAGAGATTATATGTTAAATAATATTTCAGTGAAAGGTGAAGTGTCAAATTGTAAATATCATTCATCGGGACATATTTATTTTACTATAAAGGACAGGGCATCGCAGCTTTCATGCGTAATGTTCGCATCCATGAGGAAACATCTTTTGTTTACCCTTGAGGAAGGGCAGAGTATTGTTGTGGACGGCAATATCGGTGTTTACGAGAGAGACGGAAAATACCAGCTCTATGCAAGGAGCATAACAAAAGAGGGAGCAGGAAAGCTGTATGAAGAATATGAGAAGTTGAAAAAGCGTCTCTTAGCGGAGGGGCTTTTTGATGATACAAGAAAACGAAAGATACCGTCTTATGCAAAAAAGATAGGTGTTGTCACGGCGGGAACAGGGGCAGTCATACAGGATATATGCAATGTCTCAAAGAGGAGAAATCCGTATGTGCAGATAATCTTATATCCCGCCAAAGTTCAGGGAACAGGGGCAGCAGATACTATTATAAAAGGGATAAGATATTTTGAAAAAACGGATGTTGATACGATAATAATAGGACGAGGCGGCGGTTCAATAGAGGACCTACAGGCATTTAATGATGAGCAGCTTGCAAGAGTTATAGCAGCTTGCAAAAAGCCGGTGATAAGTGCGGTAGGGCATGAGACAGACACGACGATAGCTGATTATGCGGCAGATCTTCGTGCACCGACACCGTCTGCGGCAGCAGAGCTTGCAGTGTATTCGTATCGTGAGACGGTCATTGCCTTAAGAGAAGCAGAATATTCTTTGAACTGGCAGATGGCAAATATATTAAAGATAAAAAAATTAAAACTTGCCCGGTATATGACGATGCTTTCACATGAAAGTCCGCAAAATCTTATAAATGAGCGCAGAATGTATCTTACTGATATGCAGGAAAAAATAGAGGGACTTATGAAGCAGAAACTTATATCGTCAAGACATCAGTTAGAACTGTATGTACAGGAAATGAAAGGTCTTTCACCTCTTTATAAGCTGCAGGGCGGTTATGCGTATGTGTCGGATGAAAACGGAAAAAATATAAATTCAGTAGATGATATAGATAAGGGCGAACGGATAAACCTTGCATTTAAAGACGGATATGCAAAGGCTGTTATCTCGTCGAAAGAAAAAGCGTGAGATTTGGAGGTCAGATATGGCGGCAAAGAAAATGTCATTAGAGGAATGTTTTGAAAGTCTGGATGATATTATACTTGAATTACAGAGTGGAGAACTTTCGCTTGAGGATTCATTTAAAAAATATGAAGATGGAATGAAACTCATTAAAAAATGTAATGAGACGATAGATAAAGTTGAAAAGAAACTGACGGTTGTTGAAACTGATGATGAATAGGGGGACTAGAAGATGGAGTTAATGGAACAGGATAGTTTTAAGAAAGAGCAGGAAAAAATTATTTCATATATAGAAGAGGTTTTAAAAAATTATCTTCCTAAAACACCGTCATATCAGAAAACTATATATGATGCAATGGAGTACAGTGTTATGACGGGGGGAAAGAGACTTCGTCCGATGATGATGCACCAGTCATATATAATGTTTGGCGGTAAGGACGAAAAAGTTATTGAACCGTTTATGGCTGCGATAGAGATGATTCATACATATTCGCTGGTGCATGATGACCTGCCGGCTATGGACAATGATGAGTACAGGAGAGGAAGAAAGACAACCCATATAGTGTTCGGTGAGGATATGGGAATACTTGCCGGTGATGCTTTGTTAAATTATGCTTATGAAACGGCTGTTAAAGGTGTTATGGCTGCCAGGGATAATGTCAGTGCCGTTAAGGCTTTGGAGATACTGGCAAAAAAGGCTGGAATAACGGGAATGGTCGGAGGACAGGTTGTCGATGTTGAACTGACGGGGAAAAAGCCTGATAAAGATCAGCTTGATTTTATTTTCAGATTAAAAACGGGTGCACTTTTAGAAGCATCACTTATGGTTGGTGCGGCACTTGCCGGAGCAGATGACAAAGACATAGAGCTTATGGAAAAAGCCGGACTAAACATAGGAATGGCATTTCAGATACAGGATGATATACTCGATGTTACAAGCACAACCTCAGAGCTTGGAAAGCCGGTGCACAGTGACGAAAAAAATGACAAGATTACATATGTATCGCTTTATGGTATCGAAAAGGCTCACAGTGATGTAAAACAATATTCTGAAAAGGCACTTTCGATATTTGATACATTAGAAGTAAAAAATGAGTTTTTATATACTTTGACAGAAAAGCTGATAAACAGAAGAAAATAGATTACTGTTTATAAAAAGAGAAGCAGTAGAATGGAGAGTAAAGTGGGACGATTATTAAATCAGATAAACGAGCCGAATGATATAAAAAAGATTGACCCTAGAGAGTACAGGCTGCTCGCAAAAGAGATAAGGCAGTTTTTAGTTCACAAGATAAGCATGACAGGCGGTCATCTTGCGTCAAATCTCGGTGCAGTCGAGCTTACAATGGCACTTCACTTATGTCTTGATTTTCCAAATGATAGTCTGGTGTGGGATGTAGGGCATCAGAGTTATACGCACAAACTTCTTACAGGCAGAAAAGAGGGGTTTGACACACTCAGACAGTTTGGAGGAATGAGTGGATTTCCAAAGAGAAGTGAAAGTAATTGTGACGCATTTGATACGGGACACAGTTCAACATCTATAAGTCTCGCAATAGGAATGGCAAAAGCAAGGGAACTTAAAAAAGAAAAAAATAATGTATTTGCTGTTATAGGTGACGGAGCATTGTCGGGAGGAATGGCATTTGAGGCACTCAACAATGCGGCGAGATTGAAATCCAATCTGGTTATCGTTCTCAATGACAATCAGATGTCTATATCTAAAAATGTAGGTGGAATGTCAAAATATCTGGGAAATATCAGGACAAGCACCAATTATACGGAGTTTAAAGAGGATGTTGAGACAAAGTTGAGAAAATCACATATAGGAAATGCACTTGCTGACAGTATCAAGGGTGCAAAGGATGCAGTCAAAAGACTTTTTGTTCCGGGTATGCTGTTTGAAGATATGGGGATAACATATATCGGACCTATAGACGGGCACGATGTAAAACAGATGGTAAGTGCATTTGAAAGTGCCTCAAAAATGCAAAAAGCCGTGATAGTTCATGTCTGTACCAAAAAGGGAAAGGGGTATCTTCCGGCTGAGGAAGATCCGTCAGCCTTTCATGGAATTGCACCTTTTAAGCCGAGTGACGGAACACTTAAAAATAAAGAAAAATATTTGACATATACTTATGTGTTCAGCAGAAAGCTGGTTGAACTTGCTGATAAAGATGAAAAAATAGTTGCAATATCTGCGGCAATGCCGTCAGGAACAGGACTAAATCGTATGGCAGAAAGATTTCCCGACAGATTTTTTGATGTCGGAATAGCGGAGGAGCACGCTGTTACTTTTGCGGCAGGCATGGCTTCAAAAGGCATGAAACCGGTTGTCGCAATATATTCGACATTTTTCCAGAGGGCATATGACCAGATTCTCCATGATGTCTGTATTGGCAGACTTCCGGTAATATTTGCAGTTGACAGGGCAGGGCTTGTCGGAAGTGATGGCGAGACACATCAGGGAATGTTTGACATATCATATTTTAACAGTATGCCCAATATGACGGTTATGGCACCTAAAAATGTTTTGGAATTAGAAAAAATGCTTGAATTTGCGGCAGGGTTTGACGGTCCGATAGCAATAAGGTATCCAAGAGGGAAGGCATATACGGGACTTAAGGAATATGACCAAAAAATAGAGTACGGAAAGAGTGAAAAAATAACTCACGGTGCTGATATTGCACTGCTTGCTGTCGGAAGTATGGTAGAAACTGCTGTAAAAGTTAGAAAAATACTTTTGCAGCATGGCATTGATGTGACTATAGTAAATGCAAGATTTGTAAAACCACTTGATGAAGAAATGCTTTCTGATATAGGCAGAAACCACCGCTATATAATAACGATGGAGGAGGGAATCCTCACAGGCGGCTTTGGAGAGAGTGTTTCTCATTGGTATCAGGAAAATGCACCGCAGATGCCATTTATAAGAAATATAGCACTGCCGGATAAATTTATCGAGCACGGAAGTGTTGAAATGTTAAAGAAGAAATATAAGATAGATGCAGAGGGTATAGCAGAAAAAATAATGGATTTTACAGGTGCATTGTATCAATGATGCAACACACTATTTATACAGCAGGTTTGAATGGTAAATGATTAATTGGAGGCAGCATGAAAGAGCATAAGAAAAAAGAAAGACTTGATGTACTTCTCGTAAAGAGAGGTTTTGCGGAATCGAGAGAAAAGGCGAAAGCGATAATAATGACAGGAAATGTGTTTGTAAAAGAACAGAGGGAAGATAAGGTACATTTGATGAGAATGTGGAGATTGAAGTAAAAGGAACTCCGATGAAATATGTCAGCAGGGGCGGTTACAAATTGGAAAAAGCAATGGAACTTTGGCAGGTGCCGCTTGCAGACAGGGTATGCATGGATGTAGGTTCATCGACAGGCGGTTTTACAGACTGTATGCTTCAGAACGGAGCCGTAAAAGTGTATGCGATAGATGTTGGAACAAACCAGCTTGCGTGGAAATTGAGGCAGGACGAGAGAGTAGTGTCAATGGAAAAGACTAACATCAGATATGTAACACATGAGGATGTGCCTGATAATATAGGATTTTCTTCAATAGATGTAGCTTTTATCTCGCTGACAAAAGTTCTTGTTCCGGTGAGAAATCTGCTGGCGGATAACGGCAGAGTAGTATGTCTTATCAAACCTCAGTTTGAAGCCGGAAAGGATAAGGTTGGAAAAAAAGGTGTGGTGAGAGATAAAAAAGTACATCTTGAAGTAGTACAAAATGTCATGATATACGCTATGGCAATAGGCTTTAAGGTACTTGAACTTAACTTTTCACCTATAAAAGGACCTGAGGGAAATATAGAATATCTTCTCTACATAGAAAAGGATACGAACAGAACTGACACTGTATGTGATATTACCGAGGAAGAAAAAAGCAAGGCAGAGGAAATATTTAGTGAAAAATATGAGAAGCTTGCACAGGAAACGGTAGAGCAGGCACATCTGAAATTAGATATATAAATTTATAAAAAGTATGACGACTGCAAAGGAGAGTCTCTAATGAGCAAAAAAATGACATTTTTTTGTATTATAACTAACAGTGATAAAAAGGATAATTATGAGAAGGCATCTGAGATAAAAAAATATCTTGAAAATAAAGCCTGCGTATGCACGATACTTGAAAACAAGCTGACACAGTCGGCAGGAATAAGACATTTTACTGATATAAGACATATAGACGACAAGACGGAATGTGCTATTGTACTCGGTGGTGACGGAACGATGATACAGGCGGCGATAGACCTTGTGCATACGGAGCTTCCTATAATAGGAGTAAACACCGGAAATCTCGGTTTCCTCACAGAGGTTGAGTATAAAGATGTATTTGATGCACTTGACAAGCTTATTGAGGGTGATTATACGATAGAGTCACGGATGATGCTAAAGGAAATATCATACTTTAAACAGCCGGACAGCCGTTCGTCATGTTATGCGTTAAATGATATAGTGGTAAGCAAAAGGGGCAGCGGCAGGCTTATAACGGTAAAAGTTTATCTTGAAAATGAGCTTGCAGATGTGTACCGTGCAGATGGTCTTATAATATCGACACCGACAGGTTCGACAGGTTACAATCTTTCGGCAGGAGGTCCTGTTATGGTGCCGAATTTAAAGGCGATGGTCGTAACTCCGATATGTGCACATTCCCTAAATAAAAGAAGTCTTGTTGTCGATGCCTCGGAAAATATAACATTAGAGATAGGTCAGACAAAGGATGTAGGTGTCGACCTTGCAATGGTAACTGCTGACGGTAGAACGATAGGAGAACTTTCAACAGGTGACAGGCTTGTACTCGAAGTTCCTCATGCGACAACGAAGCTGATAAAATTATCAGATATAGGCTTCTACGAGAGGATGAGAGAAAAGTTAAACGGTGAATTGTAATAATCAGTTTGTTTTTTTAACAGAGTTAATCCTAAAAAATATCAGGGGGGAGAATATGAAGCTTGAAAGAAGATCAAAGATAATAGAATTGATAGGCAAATATCAGATAGAAACGCAGGAAGAACTGGGAGAAAGGCTTGAACAGGAGGGCTTTACAGTGACGCAGGCGACGATTTCAAGAGACATAAGGGAGTTAAAACTTACAAAGGTGTCTGTTGACGGTGTTCACCAGAAATACACACTTCTCCAGGAGAAGGAGACAAATCTTTACAATAAGTATGTAAGGGTATTGCAGGACGGTTTTTTGTGGATGGATCAGGCTGAAAACATACTTGTCATAAAAACAATTTCAGGCATGGCAATGGCGATAGCGGCGGCAATAGACAATTTGGAAGTGCCTGGTGTTGTTGGAACAATAGCAGGAGACGATACGGTCATGTGTGCCGTTCATTCCGTGGGTGAAGTGCCTGTAGTCATGACAAAGATAGACAGGCTTTTAAAAGAAGAAAAGTAGCCAAAGGTTGCAAGAGTGCAGGAAAAATGCTAAAATAAATTAGTTATGGTGGAAAATTATCATATTATGTTATTAAAGAAAGGAAAATAGAGAAATGTCAGGACATTCAAAATTTGCAAACATTAAACATAAAAAGGAGAAAAACGACGCTAAAAAAGGTAAGATATTTACTATTATCGGTCGAGAGATTGCAGTAGCAGTTAAAGATGGCGGTCCGGATCCTGAAAATAACAGCAAGCTTCGTGATGTTATCGCAAAAGCTAAAGCAAACAATATGCCAAATGATACTATTGACAGAGGTATCAAAAAGGCAGCAGGTGACGGTGACGGAGTAAATTACGAGGAAGTTACATATGAAGGATATGGTCCGAGTGGTATCGCTATCATAGTTAAGGCTCTTACAGACAATAAGAACAGAACTGCAAGTAATGTTCGTAATGCTTTTACAAAGGGAAGCGGAAGTGTAGGAACGCAGGGCTGTGTATCGTATATGTTTGATGAGAAGGGACAGATAATTATTTCTAAAGAGGAACTTGAGGACAATGATATAGAAGTTGATGCAGATGAGCTTATGATGCTTGCACTTGATGCGGGTGCTGAGGACTTCTCAGACGAGGAAGAAGCATATGAGATAATCACGGCACCAGAGGATTTTTCAGCAGTAAGAGAGGTTCTTGAAAAAGAAAATTATCCTATGGCAAGTGCTGAAGTTACGATGATTCCACAAAATTATGTCACATTGACGGATGAAAATGATATAAGACAGCTTAATCGTACACTTGATCTTCTTGATGAAGATGACGATGTACAGGATGTTTTTCATAACTGGGATGAGTAAACATAGTGCATAATCATAAAGTTTATGCAGGATGTTTCACTTTCCGAATGTAATAATTTGTGCTTTTTATGCCGATAGAAATAAAAAGACGGATTGAGTCAGGGGAGGAACTATGAATCGATTAAAGGATAAGATTAAGAAAAAATGGAAGACCATGGCGGGAATGACAGTTATGCTTATGTTCGTTTTTGTGGTTGGCTTTGCGGCAAAAGCACATTTTACATCAAGGGCGGCAGATGACGACCGCGATTATGTTGTTCTTGACAGCACCGGCAGACAGATGACATCAGGTCAGGAATACACCATGCGTAGAAAACAGGATCAGTTAAGTGCATCGGGAGCACAGGATAGCAATACGACATACACATGGCAGAGTTTGGATTCAACCAAATTACAGATTGGTTCTACTCCGGGAACTTATGGTGCTGAAGTGACGACTACCGGAATCAACAGTACACTTTACACTCAGGCAGTTCAATATGGTACGGTCGGTCTGACGCTTACCATTACTGAGAATATAAATGGAAAAAATGTTTCAAAAACATTTACATTTACCATAAACATAATGTTCTCCGTGAACGAGTATCTCGTAAAATCTACCGGTGTAGAGATGAGCAAGATTTTTGATACCGATGAGCGTAAAGCAATCATCATGGATTATCACGGAAAAACGGAAACAAAGCTTGAATTTGGTACGGATGCTACCGATAGTTCGCAGAGTCAGAAACTTAATCTTATGTTCGGTGATGCTACAAAAGGAAGCTGGAATACCAGTAATAAGGATGTTGTTAAGATTGATAATAATGGTATAGTGGCAACAGGTCCGGGTAAAGCAAAGCTGACGGTCACATATCAGGATACTGATATGACTAAGTCTGATACAGATGAGATATGGGTATATGTAAGACCCGAGGTCATATATCAATCAGGGGATGGTACAGGTACCGGAAACGGAAAGATAGTAAACTCAGATGTTTATACGCAGTCACTTGTTGTAAAAACAGGCGATTACCTTGACTGTCAGGCAAAGTTTGACAGTAATCCGAATGAATCTATAAGCCAGAAACTTATCTGGGTTATTTCAAAGGAAGTAGGTGGCAATACAGGTAAAAAAGTATTGATAAGAGATTCACTTGGAAATACCGGTTCAGAGGATAAGGATGATGCTGAGCTTGTATGGTATCCTGCACTTAAAAAATATCAGCTCAAGGCAAAGGCAGAAACATATGTCGTACAGTTCTTTGTAGCTGATACTTATCCGGGATTTGAAAACCTTGAAGTTTCAACAGGAAAAAAATATCACTGTGATCCTGTAAATATAGCAGGTGGAGTACAGGTCAAGACAAATTATGAAGAAAAAAATGTTACCATAAATATTGGTGGTCATTATGACTTGACAGATGCATTTAATATTTCATTAAAAGGATTGACGCAAAACTTTAACGGTAAAATATATACAGATGTTTCAGCAGGAATAGATGGCAGTAAAATAATTGATTTTGATAATGCATCATGGAATATCACTACAAAGTCGACAGGAAAAGCAACATTGATAGTGACAAAAAATCCACAGCAGTCAGCAAATACAAATATTCCGGAATATGATACATTAGAAACAGTAAAAGTAAACATAACTGTAATGCAGACATTCTCAATGAATGTGTCGAGCATTGATATGGCGATAGGCTCAAGTGAGCAGCTCTATGGTACATTTGGCGAAGATGTCACAACAGAAACAAGTCAGTTTAAATGGGAACCTTCGGATGATTCAAATGAATATATAACGGTTAAACCTAACGGGCAGTATGCAACGATAGTAGCCAAAAAAGAAACTCCGGCAAATACGCCGGTGCTGGTAACGCTTTCGTGGACGAGTCCTGACGGTGTTACGCTTACCACAAAGTGTAATGTAACAGTAAGAAAGAGTGTAGAAGAATTCCATATGGTTCCTGACACTCTGACTATAGAGCAGGGACAGCAGAGCATTATAGCAACAGATTTGACAGAGAAAAGAAATCTTATATGGCTTTCTTCTGATCCGTCAGTAGGTACTATTGAACAGATATCAGGTACGACTAATCCATCAGCAATGTTTACTGCACTTAAAGCGGGAAAAACAGTGATTACAGCACTTAATCCTGACAATAATGTTTATGCGACTTGTGAGATAACCGTAACGCAGCCTGTTACGGAGCTTGCGATAGGTGTTGTCGATCAGGAAACAAAAGAAGTTGTCCAGTATGACACATATACGACTACACTTGCAGAAAAATATGTATTTATGAAAGCTATTTTTGGCCCATCAGACACAACAGAGAAAGAGACAGACTTTAAGTGGAGTGTAGAGGGAACATCACTTTCAGATGTGAATCCTACAGATATTGCTGAGATAGATTCATCGGGAAAGGTTTCTATGAAACGAGAAGGGGATGTGTATATCAGGGTGCAGAGTGCTAATATGTATGCAACCTGTCATCTTATCATCCAGTCACGACCAATGACAGAGATAACAACCGATGTATCAAGTCTTAATATGATAAAAGGTGATACATATGCGGTAACTGCATCATATCAACCTGAAGACGCATCTGATACAAGAATGACATGGACCTCAGATGACACTAAAGTAGCTACAGTGAATGATAAAGGAGTGATTACGGCAGTAGGTCCGGGAACTACTTCGATTAAAGCAACAGCAGTTCTCCCACAGTCAGATGACAATCACACGACAGCATCGGCAACGATAGTAGTAAATGTAAGAAACAGGCTTACTTCTATTGCGTTTGGATCAAAGGCTGAGTATATTTCAGTTGGCTCGTCGAAAACTGTAGATGTTCAGTTTACACCAAGTGAGAATATAAACAGTAATGTTACATTTTCATCATCAGACACGACAATATTTACCGTGTCAAAAGAAGGTGTTATAACAGGTGTCAAAGAAGGTGTTGCAATGCTTAGCTGTGTTGCCGAGGATTTAGGTCAGGAGGGTGCCATAACCTGTATGGTCTATGTAACTTCTTCGCAGGTATCGGCAACGGATTTTGCGATAGTGCCAAATGAGGATACTGTTTATATTGGAAAGACATTACAGCTTACACCTGTGTTTACACCTGAAAATGTTACAGACAGAGATGTTACATGGACAACTTCAGATGAGACAAAAGCAACAGTAGATGCCAATGGTGTCGTGACTGGTGTCGAGGAAGGAACAGCCGTAATAACTGCTACATATAAAGATACGACAAATGATAACCGTGTATGGACGGGAACCTGTATCGTAACGGTTGAGAAAGCACCTGTTTCAGCAACGGGATTTGAAGTTACACCGGTTACACAAAATATCGTATGTGGAAAGAAATTTACGATAAAACCTCAGTTTACTCCGGAAGATACAACAAACCAGAATGTAATTTACCAGTCTCTTGATGAGACGGTTGTTACTGTTGATTCAAAGGGAGTTGTAACAGGTGTCGGACCGGGAGATGCCATTGTTCAGTGTACTGCAGAAGATGGAGGTTTTAATGCTACTGTAGCAGTTCATGTAGAAAAGGCAGTTGATTTTAAATTGTCACCTTCTACAAGAGAGCTTGCATTGGGGCACAGTTTTACTCCAAAAAAGGTTATAAAACCAACATCAGCAAACAAAACTGCAACATGGAAATCATCAAATACAAGTATTGCGACAGTAAGTTCTTCCGGAAAGGTTAAGGCTAAAAAGATAGGAACATGTACTATTACATGCACACTTACAAAATATAGACAGTCAGCAAAATGTAAGGTTAAGGTAAGAAAACTTCATACAACGGTAAAACTCAACAAGAGTAATATCCGTATAGGATTGAATCAGTCATACAAACTTAAAGCTACTGTTAAATCTAATGCGGGCAAGCTTCCGGGCGTAACATGGAAAAGTTCAAATTCGCGTGTATTAAAAGTATCAAGCAGCGGTAAGATAACAGCAAAGCGTGTCGGAGTTGCAAGAGTGACCGTAATGACTAAAGATGCAATTCATGCAAAAGCTTCTTGTAAAGTAAGAGTAATAAGGCGTGTATCAAGTATCCGACTTAATACAAATTATACAGTATGTTATGTGGGAAGAAGCAAAAAGCTCCATGCTATATTGAAACCTGCATCTGCATCTGTTAAGGGTGTTAAGTGGACAAGTTCAGATAACAAGATTGTTCAGGTAAACAGTTCAGGAAAAATCTGGGGTATTGCAGAGGGAGATGCGTACATAACTGCAACTACTACGGATGGAAGCAATAAGAAAGCAAGATGTTTTGTTAAGGTAGTTGAGCCTGTACCGGTTACAAGTATTGTTATTGCACAGCAGGATGTAACGATGAAGCGTGGAGATAAGATGAAGCTGTCATACTCAGTGCTTCCATCTGATACTTCAGATAGTATTAAGTTCTCAAGTGATAATAAGAGAGTTGCAACAGTGGACAGAAAGGGTAATATAACAGCGGTAGGAACAGGTAATGCGACTATCACAATACTTGCGACAAGTGGTGTAACATCTACGGTAAATGTAAATGTAGTTGCGATGAACAAGTCAGTTCTCAATCTCAGACAGTATGATACTGAGACATTGATAGTTCATGGTACATCAGATACAGTTACATGGTATTCATCAAATACACGAGTTGCGGTAGTAACAAATGGTAAGGTTGTTGCGAAAGGAACGGGAACGGCATATATATATGCATATGTAAACGGATGCAAGGTAGGATGCCAGATAAATGTTTCTTCAGTAAACAACAATAAACGATAAGATATGATGTAAGAATAAAGTATTACGCATTAATATCTAATATATGATTTAAGGGAAAGTATCATATAAAACTTATAGTTTTGTGTGGTACTTTTCTTTTTGTGTGCAACAGTTCAACGGAAAAAAATTGACAATAGTTGAGTTTATTCACTGTATTGTCAATTTTTTTTGGGGGGTGAATTGTTATGAATTAAAACGAAAATATGTTCTTGACAAACGGGTGTTCAGTATGATATTATCCATATAACAAGAGCGAAAATATGTTCAGTACAATATAAAGGGGGAGTATCCATGTTACTTAATCTTCATGTGAAAAATCTTGCGATTATTGATGAGATCGAAGTTGAATTTTCCGAGGGACTTAATGTTCTTACAGGAGAGACCGGTGCCGGTAAGTCCATCATTATCGGTTCTATAAATATTGCACTTGGCGGAAAAGTTTCAAAGGATATTATCAGGACAGGTACGGAGTTTGCACTCGTGGAACTTACATTTTTAGCTGAGGACAGTGAACAGATAAACAGTCTTGAAAAGCTGGGGATTACATTAGAGGAGGATGTCGTAGTAATATCTAGAAAGATAACTAAATGCCGCACTATAAACAGGGTCAATGGTGAGACGGTAAGTGTTTCTATGCTTAAAAGTATTGCCGATATACTTATAGATATTCATGGCCAGAATGAGCAGCAGTCATTACTGTATAAGAATAAACATATGGAGATTGTTGACAGATATGCGGCAGAAAAAATGTGTGGGAGAGACATGGAGTTTTCAGAAATGTATAGACAGTATAAGGATATGCTTGTCAAGTATTCAGAAAAAGAAATGTCAGAGGAAGAAAGACTTAGAGAAGTATCATTTATACGGTATGAGCTGGAGCAGATAGAACAGGCACATTTAGTAAAGGGTGAGGAGGAAAAGCTTCAGGAGAGATACCGTTATCTTTCAAATGCAAATGAGATAAAGAGTGGTATAAATGAGGTGTATTCACTTGTAGAAGATTCTTACGGTGACAGTCAGAGCGTGTCACAGATGCTTGGAAGAAGTTCCCATATATTAGCAAAGATAAGCGGTTATGATGAAAGACTTAAGGAGCTGGCGAGACAGATAGCAGATATTGATGAACTTATCATGGATTTTAACAGGGATTTGCAGGAATATGCGTCTGATATGGATGAAAATGGTGAGGAGTTTGCAGAAGTTGAAACGAGGCTTGATCTTGTCAGGACAATTAAATCAAAATATGGTGCGACAACTGAACTGGTTGAAAATTATGCAAAAGACCTTGAAAATAAACTTGAAAAATATGAAGCATACGAAGAATATAGGGCAAATCTCGAAAAGAAGATAGAGATATATAAAATTAAGCTGGAGAAACTCGGAGAGAGTATTTCAAAAATTAGAAAAAAGTGTTCTGCCGAACTTGAAAAGAGGATAACCGACGCACTTATAGACTTAAATTTCCTGCAGGTAAAATTTGAAATAGCAGTCAGGGAACTTGATGAGTTTAATTCAAAAGGAAAAGATGAAGTTGAATTTATGATTTCCACAAATCCCGGTGAAGATTTAAAACCAATCGGTCAGGCTGCATCAGGTGGCGAACTTTCAAGAATCATGCTTGCAATAAAAGCCGTTCTAGCCGAACATGATTCGATAGGTACATTAATATTTGATGAGATAGATGTTGGTATCAGTGGACGCACAGCACAGAAAGTAGCTGAAAAGATGGCATTTATAGGTCATTCACATCAGGTTATATGTATATCACACCTTGCACAGATAGCTGCAATGGCAGATCATAACTATCTTATTGAAAAAAATAATTTATTAAATAAGACGAGTACAGTCATAAGGCAGTTAGAGGGTGATGAGATAGTAGAGGAGATAGCAAGAATACTCGGAGGAGCAAAGATTACCGATGCCGTACTTGAGAGTGCAAGAGAGATGAAACAGCTTGCAGATATTGAAAAAATAAATTATAAAAAAGTAAGTCGCACGGCATAAAGAGTTTTAGAAAGAAAATATATTTTAATAACAGCATTTTAAGACGAGAAAATATTTTGGACAGTTTTATGTTAATGAACAGTTTTAATATTTTTGAATACTTTTTTGTATTTTGCGGATTATATCAAATATAAATATTGTATATTTTCAAAAACAAAAATTGGAAATATACTTTTTGTTGGAGGATATAAAGATGCAGAAAAAGAAGTATTATCAGTTGTTTCTTATCGGGGCACTGGTATTGGATATAGTTGTATCGGTATTATACTATATTTGGTATCTTGACCGTAAAATACCTACAGATATAAACATAGTTGCAAATTCTGAGCAATCATTTGATTTTAATCTTCCTGTTAAATGTGAAAATACTTCAAATACCTGCATAAAAGTTATGAGCAATCCGGGAACGGACGGTATGATGAGAGTGACAGCGGGAAAAAGTTATGGAAGCTGCAAAGCAGAACTTAAGCTGTTTGGCATTATACATTATAAGAATATTAAGTTTAATGTCGTCAAAGAACAAAAACTAATGCCGTCGGGACGGGCGGTAGGCATTTATGTAAATGCGAGGGGAGTAATGGTTCTTGGGACGGCAAATGTGCGTGGAAAGGATGGTGTTGAGTACAGTCCGGCAAAAAATATACTTCAGACGGGTGATTATATATACCAGGTCGATGGAAAGAAAGTTTCATCAATAGATGATATAGAAAGTATATTGCAAAACAAAGATAAAGCTTCAATACGGATGAAAATCCGCAGAGGAAATGAAAATATATTCGTAAAGATGAAGTGTATTGAAGCGGATGACGGAAAATTTAAGATAGGGACATGGCTTAGAGAAGATACAGAGGGGATAGGAACGATAACATATGTTACTAAGGATAATATGTATGCCGCTTTAGGTCATGGCATAGCAGATGCAGATACGGGACTTTTAGTAGATATATCGGCAGGAGGGTTATATAAGGCAGATGTAAGCACGGTTATACCGAGCAAAAAAGGAAGTCCCGGACAAATATCAGGAAGCGTGGAATTGTCTGACAGATGCCGTCTGGGAAGCATCATAAGCAATACAAATTCAGGTATAAAGGGAAAAATAACAGCCGGTGAGACAGCTTATATATATCAGAAAAAAACTGCACTTCCCATTGCATTAAAGCAGGAGATAAAAAAAGGAAAGGCATATATATTATGTCAGTTAGACAAAGTAACAGATAAATATGAAGTCGAGGTGTGTAGTGTATATCAAAATTCAAAAGAAAATAAGGATATGGTAATAAAAGTTACTGATGAGAGACTTTTAAATAAAACGGGCGGTATCGTGCAGGGGATGAGTGGTTCACCAATCATACAGAATGGAAAGATTATAGGTGCTGTTACTCATGTTTTTGTAAATGACCCGGTAAAGGGATATGGGATTTTTATTGAAAGGATGCTTTCGTGAAATATTGATTTGATGTAAATAGTAGAATGATGTTGTCAGATTATGTAATAACATGAAGATATATAGTAAAGTGTAAGAAAAACAGCATTTAAAGGTCGAAATGTAGAGCGTGTTTATCGTTGAATTATGATGTGATAGGGCATAATATCTAGAAGAAGAAAAACAAAAAGTCGAATTTGGAGGTAAATATGGACAACATCAAAGTATTAGTAGTTGACGATAACAGTAGAATTGTAAATTTACTTAAGGATGCTATTACAAAAGAAACAGATATGGATGTGATTGCGACAGCAGCAGATGGTGAGGAGGCACTTAAAAAAATCGAAATCCATAATCCGGATGTCGTCTTACTTGATCTTATAATGCCAAGACTTGACGGACTCGGTGTTATGGAGAGACTTAAAGAGAAGAAAAAAATAACTTCGGTTCCAAAGATAATTGTTATTTCGGCTGTCAGCCAGGAAAGCGTAACGGAAAATGCGTTTGCACTTGGTGCAGCATATTATATTTTAAAGCCGTTTGATACTCAGATGGTACTTTCGAGAATTAGAACGGCAGTAAACGAGGAGAGTGCACAAAATCATGTGATAAATACAGTATATGAAAATGGAAAAAACATGTTAAAGAAATCATATAATCTTGAAGCAGATGTAACAGATATAATCCATGAGATAGGAGTACCGGCACATATAAAGGGGTATCAGTATCTAAGAGATGCAATAATAATGTCAGTTAATGATGATGAGATGCTTGGTGCGATTACTAAGAGATTATATCCAACGATAGCAAAAAATCATAAGACTACATCAAGCCGTGTAGAGAGAGCGATAAGACATGCTATAGAGGTGGCATGGAGCAGGGGAAAAGTTGATACAATCGAAGAATTATTTGGATACACAGTAAGTTCGGGCAAAGGTAAACCTACCAACTCAGAGTTTGTCGCATTGATTTCTGATAAAATACGCCTTGAATATAAAATGAACAGGAAAATGATAGTTTAACAGATAAAATACTTTTCAGAGCCGCTGATTTGGTTTATAATATATATAAACATTGGCAAAGGAGGTTGGTTGTATTGAAGAATATTTTATTTGTAGCATCGGAGAGTACTCCGTTTATCAAGACGGGAGGATTGGCAGATGTAGTCGGTTCACTGCCTAAATGTTTTGATAAGAAAAAGTACGATGTAAGGGTTATGATTCCCAAATATGCATGTATTCCGGATGAGTGGAAAAACAAGATGGTTTACAAAACACATTTTTACATAGACCTGGCATGGCGTAAACAGTATGTTGGAATTATGGAACTGCAGCATAATGGCATTACATTTTATTTTATAGATAATGAATTTTATTTTGCAGGACCAAAACCATACGGTTATATACACGAAGATATTGAGAAGTTTGCATTTTTTTGCAAGGCTGCATTGTCATCACTTCCAAGTCTTGATTTTCATCCGGATGTTATTCATTGTCATGACTGGCAGACAGGACTCATTCCTGTATATCTTCATGATATGTTTCAGGAAAATCCGTTCTATACGAATATTAAGACAATAATGACTATACATAATCTTAAATTTCAGGGTGTATGGGATTTGCAAAAGGTTAAGGATATAACAGGGATAAAACCTTCGTTTTTTACATCGGACAAACTTGAAGCATATGGAGATGCAAATTATCTTAAAGGTGGAATTGTTTATGCTGATCTGGTAACAACAGTCAGTGATTCATATGCAGAGGAGATAAAGATGCCGTTTTACGGTGAAAAACTTGACGGACTTATGCGTGCGAGAGAAAATTCGCTTGTAGGTATTGTAAATGGTCTTGATTATGATGAGTATAATCCGGAAACAGATCCTTTGATTTACAAAAATTATTCTGTAAAAACATTTAGACGCGAAAAGATAAAGAATAAGAGGGCTTTACAGAGAGAGCTTGGACTTGAGGAAAATGATAAGAAGTTTATGATAGGAATAGTTTCAAGACTTACAGACCAGAAAGGTCTTGATCTTGTAGATTATGTCATAGAAGAAATCTGTGCGGAGGATACACAGCTTGTCGTGCTTGGAACAGGTGAAGAAAAATATGAGCATTTATTCCGTCATTTTGAGTGGAAGTATCATGACAGAGTTTCAGCGAATATTTATTATTCAAATGAGCGTTCACATAAGATATATGCGGCTTGTGATGCATTTCTGATGCCGTCACTTTTTGAACCATGTGGACTTAGTCAGTTGATGAGTCTTAGATATGGAACAGTTCCTATCGTGCGTGAGACTGGTGGTCTTAAAGACACTGTAGAACCTTACAATGAATATGAGGGAACTGGAACAGGTTTTTCATTCTGCAATTATAATGCTCATGAGATGTTAAATACTATCCGTTATGCCAAGGATGTATATTTTAACCGTAAACGCGAGTGGAATAAGATTATTGACAGAGGAATGGCTAAAGACTTTTCATGGGGACAGTCAGCACAGAAGTATGCCGAACTTTATGACAGACTGTAAAAATGGCGTATCATTGATTTGTTATTTATTGCAAGCTTGACTTCGGCAGTCAAAACTATGCAACAATGAGTAAATTTGAAGTGAACCGGGCTGGACATGAGTGTTCAGCCCGATTTAGGAGACTGACATGATAAGATTAGACAAGTTCCTTTCTGAAATGTCCGGCTGGACAAGAAGTGAAGTAAAAAAGATAGTGAGAACAGGAAGTGTAACTGTAGATGGAAATGAGGTAAAAAAGCCTGAAACTAAAATTGACGAGAAATTATCAATAGTCAGGGTAGATGGCAGGCAGATTAAATATAATAAGTATGAATATTATATGTTGAATAAGCCCAAAGGATTTGTATCGGCAACAACAGATAGGGAGCATAAGACAGTTGTGGATATAATAAGTTCATCGGAAAAAAAGGACCTGTTTCCTGTAGGGAGGTTAGACATAGATACAGAGGGACTTTTACTTATAACAAATGACGGAGAGCTGGCTCACAGATTATTAGCTCCCAAAAATCATGTGGAAAAAACATACTATGTTGAAGTTTCAGGAATACTTGATGATGCTGATGTGGATGCAGTGGAAAAAGGTCTTGATATAGGTGAAGAGAAAAATACAATTCCTGCAAAAATGGAAATATTAAAAACAGATATTCAGAATAATATATCATCATGTTATCTGACAATACATGAAGGAAAATTTCACCAGGTCAAGAGAATGATGAAAAAACTTGGCAAGACAGTTACATATCTGAAAAGGGTGAGCATGGGAAGTCTTATTCTTGACAGCAAACTTAAAAAGGGAAATTACCGGAAACTTACCGAGCAGGAAATCATAGAATTGAAAAAATAATTAAAAATATGTTATAAAATATTTAAAAGATACTTGACCTAAACAGAAAAATAAGGTAAACTATTAAGGCAGTGCTGAAATAGCTCAGTTGGTAGAGCACTTCACTCGTAATGAAGGGGTCGTGGGTTCGAGTCCCATTTTCAGCTTAATATAAAAAGTACCGAAAAGCCTTAGATAAAGGGGTTCGGTACTTTTTTGTACTCAAAATTTTTGCGAACATACTTGCGGTTTTTTCTGATTTTTGCTAGAATTTCTTTTATAGTTATGGTAACTGTTATGGTAACTTTTTTGCTAGATACTTTGCATATGAAAGAAAGAGGTAGCTATATGATGAAACGAAAAAATGGAGAAGGCAGCTGGGGAACCAAAACTATTAAAGGTATAACATATAAAAGATTCAGGAGTCCGGAGGGAAAAGACTTTTACGGAAAAACAGAAAAAGAAATTAGACAAAAATATAAAATATGGAAAGAGCAATATGCTGATAAAAATATTAAAAAGGAATTAAAAACTGTCAATGATATTGCAGATGAATGGCTCGAATCGGTAAAAAAACATATAAAAGCTACAACATATGATGGATATGAATATTTTGTTGAAGGAGTTCTTAAAAAGAAACATGGATATGATTTAGGAAATATGCAAATTCAACAGGTTTCAGATGTACAAATACAAAAATATATTGATTATTTGGCAGATAGTATTGCTAAGTCAAGTATTAAAAAAGATAAGTCGCTATTGCATCAAGTATTTAAATATGCAAAAAAACATGGCGTTATTTCGGATAACCCAATGGAAGATATAAAAATACCAAATGATGATAATATCGTAAAGAAGGCGAAAGAATATGTTTTTATATCAACGGAAGATTGGAAGAAGCTGGAAGCGGAAGAATGTCGAGTATGGTCAAATAACAAACGTGTGTATGGAAATAATGCAAAGGTAGTAATATTCCTATTGCATACGGGATTGCGATTTGGAGAATTGACTGCGTTAAAATGGAAAAATGTTAATTTAGAAGAAAAGGATATATTTATTGTTGAAAACAGTCCAATTATTAAAAATAGAGATATAAATGCCAGGACAAAATATAAAGTTGATGAAACAACAACGAAACGAAAGTCAAGCGAAAGGCATATTCCATTATCAAATAAGGCTATTGAAATATTAGAATATTTTAGAAATAAATATCCACATGAAAGTAGTGATCATGTTTTTGTTGCTGAAAATGGCAGTTTGGTCGATAGAAGTAATGTATCAAGATGTTTATCAGGAATGTTGAAAGCTGCAAAGTGTGAAGTGCAGGAAGCTAGTCCGCATGATTTAAGACATTCTTTTGGTTCAGAGTTAATTAAAAATGGTATTGATATAAAAGTAGTTAGTGAATTGATGGGACATAAAGATGTACAAACAACATACAATATATATATTCATATTTTAAAAGAGCAAAAGGTGGATGCAGTAAGCATATTTAATAGATAGGATATAAGCAGGTATCTTAAGATATGATACCTGCTGTTTTAAAAATTTTCAAGGTAACCAATTTCATACCCCCCTACCTTGAGGAAAATAATTCACCATAGATTTTGAGTTTTAAAATTCTTGAAATTTTTTCTCGATTTGGAGCGGATTCTTAAAAAGTTTCTGTCAAAAAGATTTATGACAATACTTATATATTCCAACATAAATATATAAATTAAATATAGATTGGTAGCATAAAAGTGCATGAAGATATATGCCGCCGACAAACAGAATAATATTATATGCAGCATCACCACATTATTTTCTGGAAGTAATACAACAATAATCACGATTGCGTAATGGCTTCATATAGCTGTTAAATATGAGTAAGTGTAATAATATTGGCTTTTAACTTAAATGTGATTATAAATGTATATATGCGTTGCTGTCAAGGTATAAATAAAAGAGGGGCATATAAAGCCCCTACCAAAATATAACATTGCCTTTGCTGTCAACGGTGTAATGCCACCATTTACCAGATGCGTATCTGATGCAGATGTTACCAGCTGCATCTGTCCAGACCTCTTTGATTTCGCCGTATTCCCATTGTTCGAGTAAAGAGCGGTGGAAGTTGTAGAATTGTTTTGGTGTCATAGTAATCACCCTTTTACCTTTCTATATTGCGGCTTGCCATCATCAGCGTACAAGTTGCCATCTTGTGCGGACACTCCAAAAGTGGAGCGTTTCGGCTTAATCAAGTAAATTTTTTGGAGATATGTTGTATTGACTTTCGAGCTTCTCAAAGGCTTTTAAAGTAACCCGGTACTTTTTATTGCCGTCCCTCTCAGTCTCAAGTAAAGTTATTCCCCGACCTTTTAAATCTAAAGTTGTATCAATGTAGTAATGTGTTCCATAATGACTAATGCGGGCTTGTATGTCATCGGTTTTTTGGGGGCTGCTGAGCTCTTTATATTTTTGTCTGCCAACTCTGCGGAGCGTGAGCGTTTCCGCTGTTGTGATGTATTCATCACTTGCGAGACTCTCAACAGTTTCAAGATAAAACTTGCAGCTTTCGGGGCTGTCGCACATATCAAAGAAAACTCTTAGATTTTCATATGCGTTTGTATGTTCAATTCTATTTGTTGGGAAAGTAATAACCTGACACATAATAACCTCTCTTTCTGCCCTCGTAACCTCCGGGGCGGGATAGATATTGTTAAGCTTCAAAAGTTACATCTTTTGCAAAAAATACTTCTCTGTCTCCCCAGTCCTGTATTTTGCAAGTGCGTTCATCATAGCGTCTTTCATTGCTTCGTCCTTCATGTTGTATCTGAATTACCCTAACTGTTTTATTGGTTCTTTTCAGAACCTCAAATACATAGCTGCCAGTTCTGTATGTTTTTCCTATCTCAAATTTTCTCATAACTTTGTACCTCCTGCGTGTTTGTTGTTTTGTTTTTGTTGTATATATAATAACACTAAAATTAGTGTATGTCAACACTGATTTTAATGTTTTTTGAAATTCTTTTTATTGCTTTTTGGGTGTGATTATAATATAATAAAGAAAACAAAATGAGAGGAGATTTGGCAGTGTTTACTTATAAAATAGATATATTAAAAGAATTATCTGCAAAGGGATATACTTCTACTCGGATGCGTAAAGAAAAGATTTTAAGCGAAGCAACAATGCAGAATATCAGAAAAGGAAAGGGAATAACAACCGATACAATAAATACTATATGTATTATATTGAGATGTCAGCCGTCGGACATAATAGAAATCATCCCAACAGACGAGGAAAAAATAAAATATTTTTAAACACTGAAAATAGTGTTGACAAATATATGCTAAAATGATATTATAATATTGTCAAAAGGAAATAGAAAGGGGGCTTTTTGATGAAACTTGAACAGGAGGAAAAGACAATGACAGCAAAAGAAGTATTAAACTTAATCGACTGGCTGAGAGAACAAGGCTTTGACAATGACAAGGTTGTTGAATGTATTGAAGCAGTTGAGGGCAAGAAAGAAAAAAAGGCTGACTAAGAAAGCCAGCCAAACAACCACAGCGGGGGCGAGCAAATCGCCCTTGCTAATTCATAGTATAATAGTTATTGATTAAAAAGGCAATAGTTAAAAGATAAGGACTAATAACCGGGCAAGCGGAGAAAGGGGGACATATATTGCAAATAGAGTATAAAAAGAAAGCAGTAAAGTATATAAATACTTGTGACAAAGCAACAAAAAAACGTTTGAAAGAAGCAATAGAAAAAATTCCACTTGGAGACATAAAAAAGCTAAAAGGTTTAGAAAATGATTATCGTTTAAGAGTAGGAAATTTAAGAGTGTTATTTACCTTAGAAAATGATATAATAATCATAGATGAAATAGGACCAAGAGGACAAATATATAAAAAGTTATAGGAGGTGGACGAAATGAGCAAAGAAATGGTAAAAAACTTGATTGATTTAATCCCGGAATCAGATATTGACACCATATACAAAGTAATTGTGAAATTTATTCCAGAGGATGAACCGACACCGGACGAACTGCAAGCACTTTTGGAAGCAAAGGCAGATACAAGCCCAACAATTCCACATGACGCAATTAACTGGGATTAAGAGGAAAATTAGATGCATAAGTATGAGCGGATAATATACTGGTCAAAAGATGATGATGCGTTTATTGTAGAGGTTCCAGAACTGCCGGGATGCATGGCAGACGGGGAAACAATCCAGGAAGCAATACAAAATTCAGAAACAATTATTTCCGAATGGCTGGAAGTAGCAAAAGAAAGAGGGCAGGAAATTCCAGAACCAAAGGGAAGACTTGCATATGCATAAAATTACAGTTGTCATTATAGCAATATAGTGGCAACTTTTTTTGTGTTCCAGAAAGAAAAAACTTTGTTAAGTTTTCACAAAATTAAAGAATATCTTTTGTGCAAAATAACTATGGTTACAAGTTGGTTACAGACTGGTTACCATATGGTTGTCACTTGGGTGCGTAGTATAGTATAGATTAGTGTAGTGTAGATTAGAGTTAGGATAGTAGAGGTTAGATAAGAGGAGAGAAAGAAAAAATAAATAAAAAGATATATTTACAAAATGGAATTATTTAGAAGAATTGTTTTTTTGATTTTTTATTTTTTGGGGGTTGATTTTTATTAAACGATTTGTTATAGTTAAGTTACTCCGAACAGTTGAGCTGTATCGGGCAAGTGATGAGCTTGGTTTTGAGGAAACTCGGTGAGTTATGAAGAATAGACTTTATTCTTGAAAGTCTATTGTTGATAGCTCATTTTTTGCTTTTATGGAAAAAATTAAGGTGGTGATATTTTGGGCGGAAAAGGTTCTGGAAATAGAATGGTGGCAAAAAATAAGGCATGGAAAAAGTCTCCAGTTATTGGCAACAATGGGATTACTGCTACAAAAGAAGAGATTAGCAAGATAACGGCTCATGCTTTGGAAATTGCTTTGTGGGATGAGATAGACACGAAAGACCCGGAGCAGTTAAGGGATAGAACATTGAAATATCTTCAGTATTGTATTGATAACAATATCAAGCCTGGAAACTTGGGGCTATACAATGCATGGGGCATTACGAAAGGTGAGGTAAGCAACATACAGCAGAGAGAGCCTAGCTCACCACGCACTGCCGTCATTAAAAAAAGCAGACAAATCATGTCGCAAATTCGTGAGCAGTTAATGGCTGACGGAAAAGTTAATGCTGTTGCGGGCATATTCTGGCAAAAGAATTATGATGGCTTGAAAGACCAGCAGGAGGTTGTGATTGAGCCTAGAAAGCAGATTGAAGCTGACAAGACCCCGGAGGAAGTACAGCAGATGTTAGCGGATGACATTCCGATAGATGCGGATTATGATGAAAAAAAGTGAATAAATATACATTATTTTGGTATATTTTGTGTATATTTTTTTGGTGGCTGGAGCACGATTTTGAGAAAGCCCGTATTTATAGGCATTGCAAAGAG
>ERZ791810.540-NODE-540-length-37347-cov-12.180548_pt1 | contig 37347 bp, 47 predicted proteins | sample MGYA00510304_ERZ791810 | MGnify/ENA primary metagenome ERZ791810 (study PRJEB30046, sample SAMN00791967) | human gut metagenome | study: EMG produced TPA metagenomics assembly of the A metagenome-wide association study of gut microbiota in type 2... | reverse complement strand
GGGACTTATTGCAGGTTTAAAGGCTGGTGAAAAATATAGCCACAAAAAGGCTTTCCATGCCTTTTTCGAGTATGCGATCGCGGCGATCGTGATTCTGTTCACGGCGGCAGCCGCACGGCTTATAGAGCCGGAAGGGAACTATACGGACTTATTACGATTACTTACAACGTTATTTGCGTTGGTGTATTCTAAAAATATTATCCGTAACTTCAAGAAGATCCAGCCGGATAACGAATTTATCGCGGTACTGGATATGCTGATTAATACTAAATATTTGGACTTTATAAAACATTTGAAAAATGCGAAACTTTACAATCCAGGAGCTAACCGCGTCAGCAACAGCGGCGGCGAAGAAGAAGATCAACAACGATCCGACACCGGAAGCAGCGGAGAATCTGAAACTGTTAGTTGATAACGTGCTAGACCCTCTACGGGACGCGTACGGCAAGCCGATCCGGGTTAATAGCGGATATAGATCGCCCGCCCTAAACGCGGCGGTGAAAGGCTCTAAAACGTCGCAGCACATGAAGGGACAAGCGGCGGACATTACAGCGGGAAGCAAACAGGAGAATAAGAAACTCTTTGAACTGGCACAGGAACTCAATCTGCCATATTGCCAGCTTATCGACGAGAAGAATTTTTCATGGGTGCATATCTCATACGATAAGAACAATGTGAAACGCCAAATACTTCACCTATGAAAATAACGCTTAATAAGATATTGGTGTGTTTAGCGGTCCTCCTAGCCATTTTGTTGTACGCGTCGTATAAGACTATAAAAAGGCAGCATAAAGAGCTAGAACGGCAGGAAAACAACCTCACCGCGCTTAACACCGAGGCCGTAGCGTTCAAGACTACGGCGGGCGATTATGCGGAGAAGGCCCGGCAGCTAAAGCTAGAGAAGGACGAGCTGGAACTATATAACGCCGATCTATATAATAAGGTACGCGAGGCGGGAATAAAGATCAGGGAGCTTAAGAACGCGACGAGGGCCGAGACAGTTACCAAGGTGGACACCGTGGTTAAGACGGAATACCGGGACGGAAACACGGAAAACCGATTTGCGCACTATTTCGACGGGTGGAATGATATACAAGTTGAATCCAAACCGGACACTACTATTATAAAATCTAGCAGTATCGACACGATCGACGTGATCGGATCGGTCAAACAAAAGCGTTTTTTATTCTTCCGGATCGGGAAACCGAAACAAACTATAACCGTATCGAATAAAAACCCAAAATCTAAAATACACGTAGAATTTTCGGCAGAATTCGACAAATAACGCCCTTTCATCTTTCACAAACGCCTTTTCATCTTTTGCACTTGAAAACTTAAAACGCTGATTCTTAATGAGTTGGCGTTTTTGCTTGTGAATGATTAAAATTTGTATCTTTTACACTTAACCTGCTTATTTATAGTACTTTACCATATAATATATATCATTTGTAAAAGATGTAAAGATGATATATAGAGATAAGAATGAAATAGTAATATAATATATAAAATATGTAAATATATGAATTAATATGTGAATGAATTTATAGAAATATTTGATTTTAAACTTTATAGAAAACTATCTCTTACCTTTTACATTCCACCCGTTTTTGCCACTTAACTAACTGATACGCACGCAGTTAAAGGCGTAAAGATCCGCTTAAAAAGGGCTGTTCTTCATTTACACCGTTATCAAACCTTCAAAACCGTTAATCAGAGTTAAATTACTAAAGTTTTTTGGGAAATAGTTTTGTAGTTCAAAATAAAGCTGTACCTTTGTCATATCGAAATGAGAAACCAACTAAATTTGTTGAACTATTCCGATACCGGAGAATCGTTTTAAACATTACTAGATATGGCAGCAATAGACATTTATAAGTTAGAAGCGTTCTTTTACAAGATTATACGGGAGAGGATTACAGCGTGCAAAACGATAGGCGAGGCTACAATGCTATATGGCTATCCGGGCAATTCGAAAATGGTGTTCGAAGATTTGCAACGAGAAGAAGAAGCCGGAAAAAAGTTTAAGTATAAAATCCGGGGCTTTATAATTCCACACGCCAAACGTTACGAAACTATTTTCGAACAGGCCCGGCGCGCCGCTTATTCTGATCACGTACAAACTTATCGAACGTCTGACAAATTGAGTTTTAAATTTAACGAAAAAATGAAATGGAAAAAGTAGAACTTATCACAGTGGCGGAAGCCGCCCGGTTAGCGGAGTGCACCGAAAATGCCATACGCTACCAACTCAACGCCGGAAGGCTCACCCGGTATGAGAATGGAACGGGCAAGATCAGAGTGAACAAAAATGAACTATTAGAAACAATTTTTAATTTTAAGAAAAAATGAAAGTAGTAATCGAATTAATCGGAAATGAGAGTAAAGAATCTTTGTTAGCAACATCTAACTATTTGCGCGAGCTGGCGGGAGAAGCCGTACCAGAAGTAACGGAACATAAAACCGATCTCGACAAGTTGGCGGACGCGGTTGTAGAAGCAACAAAAGCGAAGGACGAAGAGAAGCCCAAGACAGTGGCCGAGATGGTAGAGTCGGAGCGCGCCAAGACCCGCGCTAGACGTGCCACGAAGCCCGCACCAGTAGAAGAACCCACACCGGCAGAAGAGCCAGCACCCGTTGAAGAGCAAGCACCCGTTGAAGAGCCTGCAAAGGTTGAAGAACCCGCAAAGGTTGAAGAACCCGCACCGGCACCCGTGGAAGAGCCTAAAGCGCCTAAATGTGACGCAGCATCCTACACTATCGACGATTGTAAATCGTGGGCTATGAAGGCGCTAAACGCGAAGAAACGTCCGATTGTACAGGAAGCTTTCGAAAGCGTAGGCGCGTCCAGTTTCCCGACGTTGAAGGAAGATATGTTTAACGATTTTGTTGCATACATTTCAAGCCGTCTATAATGGGACATGCAGACAGAGACCACGCGATTCTATCGCCAAGTAGCGCGAAACGATGGATACATTGTACTCCGTCGGCGCTACTAGCGGAAGCCGCAGGCAGCAAGACAAGCGTTTACGCCAAAGAGGGCACATTAGCCCACGAAATAGCCGAACACGCTTTGACCCAATACCTAGAAGGCATATACGATCCGATCATAGACGAGGGTTTGCCGATCCAAGAGGATCATTTCCAAAACCCGCTGTTTAGTATTGACATGGCGAATTACATTCGCGACTATTGCGATTACGTTATCGGTGAAAATTACGAAATGCAGAAGGCAGACGGGTCGAGTAAAATGTTCCTAGAGCGTAAAGTAGACATTACAGACTACGCACCGGATTCGTTCGGATCGGTAGACGTTACGCTTGAGTCAGACAAGACAATACACATTATAGATCTGAAGTACGGCGCAGGCGTTAAGGTGACCGCCGATCACAACGAACAAATGATGTTATACGCTTTGGGAGCTTTGAAGGCAGCAGCGTCGAAGGACATAACGAAAATCAAAATGACGATCGCACAAGTCAGATTAGACCATTTCGACACATTTGAGATGTCAAAGGGTGAGTTACTTGACTGGGCGGAGAAAGTCCTGAAACCAGCCGCAAAAGCAGCAATACAAGGCAAAGGGAAACAAGTTATTGGGAGTTGGTGCGGATTCTGTCCGGTTAAAGCCCAATGCAGGGCGCAACGTGATGCAATTCTCGCAGACTTCGACGAAAAGCCCGATCCTCTTCTATTGTCTGACGAAGAAGTAACCGACCTTATCGGTAAGATCGACACTTACAAAAGCTGGATCGAATCAGTTAATAAGTACGTTTACGATAGAGCGATACAGGGGCATAAATGGGAGGGTTACAAGCTAGTAGCCGGACGGTCAAGCCGAGTTATCACGGACGAAGCAAAGGTACGGCAGGAGTTATTAAACGAGTACCTAGAGGACGAGGTTTTAAACATCAAGCTAAAAGGTATCGGCGATCTCGAAAAACTGTTAGGTAAAAAAGTATTTAGCGCGAGGTTCGGAGACGCAATCGAATCGCGGCCCGGCGCACCTAAATTAGTACCAGAAAGTGCTAAGGGAATAGAATACAGCCCGCTTTGCGACTTCGACATCGAAGGCTAACAGAAGTTAAAAAAAACAATTAAAGAATGCATAAACGGTTTGAAGTTTAAAATAAAGCAATATCTTTGAACCGTGAAACAAATTAAAATCTTAAAAATTATGAGTAGAAAATTGATCTTAAAAAACGTACGTTTCTCTTATGTAAGAGTTTTCGAGGCAGAACAGTATCAAGGTGTGGGTGAATTTCATTACAGTGTAACCTTGTTGATTCCTAAAACGGATACAGCTTTGATTAAGCAAATCAATGACGCGGTTAAGGCAGAAGCACAGGATTATTTTTCAAGGGACCCAAAATTCAAGGGACAAGTACCTGCAAATTTTAAAAGCCCATTACGGGATGGAGATGCGCCGGAGAAAGAAGGACAAGCCGGGTATGAAGGATGTTACTACATCGTGGCGAAGCGCAAGGAGGAACACGGTAAACCGATCGTAATCGACAAGGGTAAACGCCCGATCACAGTGAAAGAGGATATGTATTCCGGCTCTTGGGGCGTGGCTTCCATCTCAATTTACGGTTACAACATGAGCGCCGACAACCGCGGTATAACCTCCGGATTGAACGGAATACAGAAAGTAACCGATGATGATAGACTAGATGGCGGATCAAGCGTCAACGACTTCGACGATTTGAGTGATGAAAACGACGACCCGTTCGGAATGAACGTTCCATTTTAAACAATTATTTCAAGTATAAACAATTAAATTAATTATTAATCAATCTCGTTAAAACAAGTGTAAAATGATTCTCAAAAGCCGTGCCGAGTAGAAGCGGTGCGGCTTTTAACTTTAAAAACCCCTAAAAACATGAAACCAATTTATATAGATTTTGAAACTTATTCAAGCGAGGACATTAAGAGCGGCGGAGCGTACCGGTATACGCAATCGCCGGACTTCGAGATACTCCTTATCGGCTACGCGGTCGGAGACGGCGCGGTTAATATAGTTGATATGACTAAACCGGACGCTTACGATCAATTTACAGATTTCACCAACCTGATACTAGACGAGCAATATATGATCGTGGCGCACAATGCACAGTTTGAACGGTTGTGTTTGATGGCATACGGCATCAATATTCCCGCGGAACGTTTCCTATGTACCGCAACTATGGCGTTATACGCCGGATTCCCGGAGAGCCTGGGAAACCTATCTAAAGCGCTCGATTTGAAAGAAGGCAAGAAGGGTACAGGGCTAGCCCTTATAAAATTCTTCTGCCAACCACAGAAGCCGACCAAAGCGGACCCGGAAGGGTACCAGAATGATCCGAGAGATTACCCGGACAAATGGGAAGAATTTATAGACTACCTTCGTTATGATATTCTTTCGGAGCGCGAAGCCCTGGCACGCCTAGACTATTGCAAGTTCCCGCAATCGGAAATAGACCTGTACAGGCTAGATCAAGACATTAACGACAACGGTATCGCCGTAGACATGGAACTAGCAGAACGGGCGGACGCTCTCAACGAAGAGTTTTGCGAAACTCTTAAGAATCGTATTAAGACGAAGTACGGCATATCTTCTTTAAAGTCCACCATGCAACTAAAGGACTTTGTAATGATCCAAACCGGAAAGTCTTTTGATTCGTTCCGGAAAGAGGACATAGACGCCATTATGCAGGAATGCGACAACGAGCGGGTAGACGAAGTACTAAACGCCCGAAAGATCATAAACAAGACTAGCAACGCCAAATATACCGCGATGCGCAATTGCGTGTGCTTTGACGGACGCGTACACGGTTTGTACCGTTTCTATGGCGCGGGTCGTACTGGACGATGGGCGGGTAGACTAGTCCAGATGCAGAACCTACCGCGTAACTATATACACGACCTTGACGGCGCGCGTGATAACGTTAAACACATGAGTTTGCAGGACTTCGAATTGTTCTGGGGAAATGTACCTGACACGTTATCGCAGCTTATCAGAACAACGTTTGTAGCCCCCAAGGGCACTACATTCCATGTCGCCGACTATTCGGCTATTGAAGCCCGTGTACTGGCGTGCCTGTGCCGTGAAGATTGGCGTATTGAAGCGTTCCGCAACGGAAAAGATATATACGTAGTGTCCGCTAGTATGACGTTCAGTTTGCCCGAGGATCAATGCGGCAAAGGTACTCATTACCGCCAACAGGGTAAAGTAACAGAGCTAGCGCTAGGCTATGCCGGTTGGGTGGGTGCTATGGCTGCGATGGACTACGAGAATGCTATAAACCCGGCGTTGTACAAGGATATTATATTGAGATGGCGCGCGGCTTCTCCACGCATAGTTGAGTTTTGGGAGGCACTAGACAGCCGTGCTAAACTCTGTATTCGTAACAAGAAAGACGTAGAGGTTATCCGGTACGGCGTACACGTTTGTACATTTCAATGGTTTAAAGAAAACAATTCTCTAGCAATTTTATTACCTTCGGGCCGTCGTTTGTTTTACCCGTTTTGCCGGATCGCTACGAAAAGCGTGAATGGACGAGACAGGGAAGTTATAACATACAAGGGTCAAGACCTTACGGGAAAATGGGCGGACCTAGACACATACGGCGGGAAGCTAACCGAAAATATTACGCAGGCAGTAAGCCGCGACCTATTGGCATACGGCATGCAGGAAATTGTAAAGCGTTACCCGGCTGTTAAGATCGTGGGACATATCCACGACGAGACGGTAAACGAAGTGCCTTTAGATGATTTTGGCGAGCCAACCGTATCACTAAATGAGATTTGCGAAGCTATGGCAGTAACACCGAAATGGGCAGACGCTTTCGGTATTCCGTTGAAGGCAGAAGGATTCACTAGTAATTATTATAAGAAAGATTAACATGGAAAAATACACCTTATCACTTGCAGGTTCTTCGGCGTCTCTGAAATGGAAGGCCGTACGCATGACTTGGGAAGCGTTTTTGGAAAGACTAGGAACGCCCGTTATCACTAACGAAACGGTACGCGAGTTCGACAGGCTAGACAAGCCCGCCAAATCGTCATTGAAGGACGTTGGCGGATTCATGGCTGGCGAGCTTTCAGGCGCGCAACGCCTTAAGAAGGCCGTTATGTCCCGTTCAATGATCACGCTAGACGTAGACTTTGGAGACGATCTTTTCCCTTTTGATTTTGCAGATCGCTTTCCGGGCGTGGCGGCAGCTATTTATACCACTAGATCGGACCGTCCCGGATCGCGCCGTTACCGTCTTATCATGCCGTTTAAAGAGGAGGTTACAGACGTTACGATGTACGAAGCCGCGGCGCGCAAAGTAGCCGAGTTGTTAGGTATAGATCTATTTGATAAAACAACATTCCAGCCGGAACGTATGATGTACTGGCAATCTCTTTCCAAAGATCAAACCGGGCTTTTCGAAGTGTTCGAAGGTGAGCCGATCAGCGCCGAGTATCTTATAGGTTTGTACGGAGACAATGAAGAATGGCGCGACGTGCGCAAATGGGCATTCCATTCAGAAGTAGAACGCGATACCCGCGCCATTATTAGTAAAGAGATGGCGAAAGACCCCCGCGATAAAGAGGGTTTGGTAGGCGCGTTTTGCCGCTCGTACACGATACAGGCAGCAATAGACAAGTACCTTTCGGACGTTTACACAGAAGCGGAAAATGGGCGATATACGTACGTTCTTGGATCGGGCGCTGCCGGGCTGGTAGTGTACGACGACGTGCTTTGTTTTTCTCACCATTCAACCGACCCAATAGGCGACGGACATGCATACAACGCTTATGATTTGGTACGTGTGCACAAGTTCGGGCACCTGGGTAAGGAAGACAGTACCCGCGAGATGAACAAGCTAATTTGCGCCGATAAAGAGTGCGTTAAAGATATGGTAGCCGTGGACGATGATCTAGCTGACTTCGAAGAATACACGGACGATGTTAAGAGCGACGCGCAGACCGCCGCCGAACTTGTTTGGGATTTAGATCGCAAAGGTGATAAATTGTGTACCGTTCGCAACTTCGTTAACGCTTTCAAGTGTGATCCGCTATTAAACGATCTGTTAGCATACGACTTGTTTCTTGATACGATTGTGTACACCCGTACGCCGTTCTTCTCGAAGGACATCAAGAAGGGTGATATGTTGGACGATACAGCGGTAGCGATTATCCGTGGACGTATAGAGGATTTGCACGGTATTTATAATGACAGCAAATTAACCGATGCACTTGAAAAGGTTTGCAGCGAAAACGCTTTTCACCCTATCAAAAAATATCTAGAGGCGCAAAGGTGGGACGGCGTGAAACGTATTGATAATTTCTTGGTTGACTACATGGGTGCGAAGCCTAGTATATACGTGTCCGAAGCGTTCCGTAAAATGTTGGTTGCGGCCGTTACTAGAGTTTACGAGCCGGGCCGCAAATTTGATACGGCGCTGGTTATGTATTCAGGACAGGGCGCGGGAAAGTCCACGCTTATACAGGCCCTTTCAAAGGGTTGGTTCAACGACTCATTAACGGACGTGTCCGGGCAAAAAGCATACGAAGCGATACAGCATGCTTGGATCGTGGAGCTAGCCGAGTTGTCAGCCCTTCGCCGTTCGGACGTGGAAGCCACGAAGAACTTTATTAGCAAGCGTGAAGATACATACCGTAGTGCATACGCGCGACGCGTCAAGACACACCGTAGACAATGCGTATTTTTCGGGTCTACTAATGACGATGAGTTTTTGAAGGACAAGACCGGAAACCGCCGTTTCTTCCCGATCGAAGTTTGCGTCAACCCGAACACGCACAAACTTTTTGAAAAGTCTTTTGAGGCAGTGGTAGACCAACTTTGGGCGGAAGCAATGGAGTTGTACATGCTGGGTGAAAGCCTTGTTTTGTCTGACGAAGCCGAAGCGATCGCAAACGAGGGACGCGAAGAATTTACAGAAGAAAGCCCGTTAGTAGGTATTATAGAAAACTACGTAGATAGGCTTTTCCCAGCCGACTATGAGGAGCGCACCGAACAACAACGAGCCGATTTCCTAGCGGGATCATTGGATGAGATCGGAGACACGGTTAAAAACGAGTTCTGTTTAATGGAGCTTTGGGTAGATGCGCTAGGCCGGCGCAAGGAAGATTATACAAGCGCAAAGGGGCGCGAACTGGCAACAGCTATGAGACAGTTAGGCGGATGGTATAAAGGAAAGTTAAAAAGAACCAAATTATACGGCGCACAAGTAATTTATATCCGTAAAGGTAGCGAGGAAAGCAAAAAATTACTATCTTTGTGATACCGAATTAAAACAATACTTTCTTTTCTAATTTTTAAGGTTAATACTTTTAGGGTGGTTTTTCAGTTAAAAAGTCTTTCGTAGTGATACGCGAGACTTTATTTTTGTTAATATACTAAAGTTTTTTGAGAAAAGTTTTGGTGGTATCAAAATAAACCATACCTTTGCCTTCACAATAACCAATTAAAGTATTATAATTATGAAACATTATGAAGTAGTTTACGGAAATGAAATTTATCGATCATGGGTCGGTGTACGGGCAAAGGATGTTAAAGACGCTAGACGCCAAGTAGAAAAGAACTTGAAAAACGGGTTATCAATTATTGAAATCAATGAGATATGAAACAGAATACAGGAGAACTAAGTGAGGCGGATTTAAAAGCCCGCCGCCGCTTTTGGAACAAGAAGGGATTTTTCGGGGAACCCACGAGGAAACAGATCGAAAGCCGGTCTCTTAAAATGCAGAAACTAGTTATCGCGTTGAGAACCTTTTCCCTTGAGGAAGTTAAGAAAATACGCGCTACAAAAGATCCGGGTGAATTTTTCACCGACGATATGTACACAGTGTGGAATGCTAGCGAATCAGATTTTAATCATGCAATATCAGCCTTTAAAATATTTTAGTTATGGATTTAGTAAGGAAAAAAATTGACGAGGAATTCGCTAACAGCGAATACTGGGTAGCAAAGCACATTATATGTGATTTGGAGCTGAAAGCAATTAGAGTTAAGTGCACCGCTGACGAAATTTATAAGGACGGCGAATACTATTGGAGCTTAGATTACATTGTTAACGGTTACGCGGAAACTACCTATAATGAATACGTAGAGTTTATGTATCGGCTAGCTGTAGAAATCGCGAAGCTAACGGAGAAATTTTCGGGAGTTAAAATTAATATTTGGAGGTATTGATATGAAACAGTTTATAGTTTACACGTTTTGGGCAATTCTATTTGTATTATTCATTTTGTTGTGCTGCGAGCCGACAACTAATATTTAAAGCTATGATACAGATACTAAGAGCAGTGATTATAACGACGGACGGCGTTATAGTACAGGATTACAGGGAAGACCAAAATAGGCTAGTTGTGTATGTCGTAACAGACCTAGAAGCGGAACGGAGGTATATCACCGACTATTACACCTCAAAGGGATACACGGTTAAGCGGGTTAATCTAGCTTATGTAACGGAGGAATGATGTATTTAATAATTATTTTAGCGGCGGTACTTATCGTGATCGCCGCGTATTATCCGATTAAACTTATAAAATTTTACAGTATGGAAAGTAAAGAACAAAGCCTGAAAGCCAAAATTACACAGGACCTAAGAGAAGGGAAAGTTTCCCGCAACCTTATTTTGTTGGTGCTGGGAGAAGGTGGCTTGCGTCTAACGCGTAACCAGCTGGACGTTATTTTCGAGTGGATGGTTCAGAATACGAACGCGTGGAGAGTGCACACGTACACGGATGGAAAAACGGTTGTAATGTTTTTGCATTCCCCATTCCACCCGGAAGAGTGGGACAATTATGAGGACTACAAACACGTTATGCGCCAAATGTTCGGAGAGTACGGAGCAGAGGATTTTTTCACATCTCGTACCACGATGAGAGAGATGAGCCTGTTAAAGAAAGAACTAGCCGCCATTGACAACCCTATAAAATTGTATGACTATGTTACGTTTGACTACAACGGGGTGCCTACCCTAGGAATGGTAACAGGTAATGGCGTAAGAGACGGAATTTATTCTGTGAAAATATTATCTGGGGAATTGCGCGGACGACGTGCAACACTTGGAAAAGGGAACAGAATAGCTAAAATAGAACCGGATAAAGCGGTTAAGGAACTAGCCCGGCAAAAGGAGGAGTGGAAGCGCGAGGAAGGCATAGCAGAACGGAGAGAAACGTTTCGAGAGAAGTATGGCGACATTGTACGCGGATCATATTTGAAAAGCGGGATCTCCCTCTATATAGTCGAATCGGTAGACATGGCCGAAGAAAAGGCTACGGCAATTAGACTATTATATTCTTTCATTAAACAACCCGCGGGTGAAAAGTGCATACTTCCCTTAGAAAATGGATTTAAATTAATAACAGCTGAAGAAGCAGCAGAAATTATATTAAAAGAATACAGCAATGAGTAACAAGAAAAAACTAAAGTCGCGCGATGGCGCAACCCGGATCACACCGGACGACGAATTTTGCGGGCTGTACAAGCTGCAAATGTATACTAAGGATACGCTATCGTGGAGCGATTTAGAAGGGTGCACGGAATTGACATGGACGGAAGCAACAACAGCTAGGAAAAACTATGTAGCACTACGCCAAGCGTGCAAAGTGACAAACGGCGCGAGCCTACATATTAATGTACCAACGGATGAAGGCAACGGAAACTAGCGAAAAGGTATTCGAGCGTACTATGTCTAAGTACGTCGAGAGTAAAGGAGGGATGGCAGTTAAACTGCTGTCCCAATTTATTAATGGTTTGCCAGATCGAATGTACTTGTTACCGGGCGGTACGGTTATATTTGTTGAGTTCAAGTCTACGGGCTGCAAGCCTAGACTGATACAGCGCGTTATACTGGACCGGATCGCCGCGCTCGACTTCAATGTACGTGTAGTGTCGAACCCCGACGAGTACAACGATTTGAAGGAATTAATAGACTTTTACGTTAACGGACGTTAACTAAGAACGTTTAATGCAAATCGAAGTTAAGAGTTTACCCTATATTTTGGTAGTCCGATAACTTGTCGTATCTTTGAAATGTCAAAAGGAAATAAACCAATTAAAAATTAAAGATATGTTAGAACTAATAAAAGGATTTGGAGAATTTAATAACTGGAGAGGTTGTATAGGCATTTACTTCACGCAGAAAGATTTAAGACCGCTAAAGAAATTAGGCATAACAACCGAGACTAGCCTAAAGGACGCGTATATTATTTTATCTAAAATATAAGAATAAATCAATTAACCCGGGCGGGTAACACCGCCCACAACACCCAAAAGATATGAAAAAGTTAGAAAAATCAATTTTGAGAGCGATTGGTAGCGGACTAAAGAAGACAAGAGACATAATACCTTACGTAGGTTGCGAATGCGAGTACAGAAAATACTGTGATGCTATTGCGAAACTATTGACAGAAGGGAAAATAGTTTTAGACGAAGACGGATATACATTAAATAAATAATTAACCCGGGCGGGTAACACCGCCCACAACACCCAAAAGATATGAAAGAGAAAATTTTAGAAGCGATGAACGCCGGGATATTTAAAGCTCGCCTATTATTAGAGTACACAGGTTGCACGGACCTAAACGAGTTTTGCGAGGCGATGTTATCCTTGGTAAGGGAGAAAAAGATCAGAAGATCAGAAGTTACAGGATATTACGAAGTTATATAAATCATTTAAAAATTAGAATCATGAAAAAGTTAATCAGTATTTTAGCAGTAGTTTTATTATCAGTTAGCGCAATGGCGCAAGTATCAACCGCAAGCGGGAGCCTAAAGACGCTTAAGTCTTTCCGTCTAGGGACTTGTAAGATTGTAGAAGTCACGAAGGGCGACGCGGTAACGTATCAGATCACCGGACAGCTAGCCGGTACTAGTTCCTTAGAAATGGATATTGATCTAGGCGACGCGGACGCGGCGGTTAAGACATTATTAAGTCTGGCCGAGTACAAGCCATCCAGCAGCAACGAGATAGTACACCTTAACAACCCGGCGGGACATACCGCACGCTTCCCAAAGATGGCGGGTGTGTGGCAGATATTCAGCCCGGGCAATCAGTTCACCGTTAACATCTCACGTAACGAACTTAAGAAGATGGCGGAAGTAATAACCAATAATAAATAAGATAATGGAAGTATATAAAAACAATAGCGGCGAGATCCTGGAAGTATCTAAACTACCTAACGGACGAATAAAATTATCACAGGTGCGGAACGCGGACCGCCGGGAGTCAAAGAGTGTAGGCACTGTCAAGGAACTAAACGCGTTCTTATACAACAATGGCTATCACCTTGCAATGACAGAACGTAGCAAACGTTTTGGCCGTCACTTCACGGAGAACAATTTAAGCGACGAACTGCTGATGATCCTACCTAACTCAGAGCTGGCAGTAGAGCATAACGGGGACATTTTTTCTTGTTGGTTCTTGGCTGACAATGCCGACGGAACGGTAGAGGTATCATGCAACGCACCATTTGCCGCGGTTAACTGGCAAGGGTATAAGGCCGTAACTGTTAGGATTGACGAACTGATTATAATAGAGGGAGATATTTAATTATGGTAGACTTCAACAAGAAACTAAAGGTAGACCGCATCAACCTGTTTTGCGATGTGGTTACGAAGATGGCAAACGGCACGCCCGCAGAGGGCTACGCGATTGGGGACGCTATCAAGCAATTACCCGAGAACCTGCAACAGTATTTAATATCAGAAGTACCGGACAGCATACTACGCAGGGAGTACTCACGCCGGGAACTTCATAAAGGCGAGGGCGCAGTATTCGAGGGAGCCGACACGGTGGCCGAGGTTTACAAGGAAGAAGTGTTTAACGCTAACCGGGCGGAAGCCCTGAAGGACTTGTTAGGGATCAAATCAAAGTTCCCCGATATACTGGACATAATCGGCGAGGTCCTTAAGTGTTTCCCGGAGCGGTACACGCTGGATGATATTTACGATATGTTGTACAAAAAGGATTTAGGGCTATGAGTGAAGGATTCAAAAAATCGGCTTCGTACTCTGATGAGTGGTACACACCAAAATTCATTATAGACAGTTTAGGCAAATTCGATTTAGACCCGTGCGCACCGAGCGTACCTCTATTCAAAACCGCTGAAGTGATGTATAATGAATTCGACGACGGACTATCGCAAAAATGGGAGGGGCGCGTGTGGCTTAACCCGCCTTATTCCCGTCCGCTGATAAACAAGTTTATGCGCCGGATAGCAGAGCACAACCGGGGGACGGCTCTAATCTTCTCAAGGACTGACACGGAACTGTTCCACACGGAAGTGTTCGGCAAGGCAACCGCGGTTAAGTTCTTGAAAGGCAGAATCAAGTTTCTAAGGCCTGACGGTACAGAAGCCGGGACGCCCGGATGCGGTAGCGTGTTAATCGCGTACGGTGAAGATGACGCGAATATATTAGAATGTAATGAACTGGAAGGAAAATTTATAAGGTTATGAAAACAATAAGAGTAGACGGGCGTACATACGCCGCGGTGGAAGTAGAGGAGGATGTAATGTGCAAAGGCTGCATATTTTATACGGTCGGGTGGGACATGAATACCCCGAGGTGCACCGCGGTTAATATCCCCGAGCTTCAGTGCGACGCGGATAATAGGGAGGACGGAAAGAACGTGATATTTAAATTAATGGCTAACAATGTTACAGAGGACTAACTTACACGGTTACCAGCGTACCGCCGTCCAGCACATCAAGGATCACCCCGACGCGGCTCTATTCCTTGATATGGGACTGGGAAAGACAGTGAGCACGCTAACAGCCATAGCCGATCTAATAAACGAGTTCGAGGTAACTAAGGTGTTGATAGTAGCGCCTAAACGCGTCGCGGAAATGACATGGGGCGACGAGATCGAGAACTGGACACACATCTCACATCTACGTTTGTCAGTCATTAAAGGCACGGCGAAGCAACGCGAGATCGCCGCACGGGCAGAAGCAGACGTTTACACGGTGAGCCGGGACAATCTCGTATGGCTTCTGCAAATGTGGGGCGGTTCTAAAGTACCGTACGACATGCTGGTACTGGACGAGTTAAGCAGCTTCAAGAATCACCAATCTAAACGCTTCAAGGCTGCAAAAATTATCCGGCGCAGTGTTAGCCGGGTGGTGGGTCTGACAGGAACGCCCGCGCCGAACGGACTTATTGACCTATGGGCGCAAATGTATTTAGTCGATGGTGGGCAGCGGTTAGGAAAGACGATCACCGATTACCGGGCCAACTACTTCAGACCCGGAGCGCAGAACGGCGGTATAGTGTACGAGTACAAGCCGCTTGCAACAACCGAGGCGGTATTAGGCGAGAAGATAGCCGACATAACTCTATCAATGAAAGCGCTTGACTTCCTGGACATGCCGGAACTTACATACCTCAACAACTACGTAGAGTTATCGCCGAAGGTGAAGAAGCAGTACGATAAGTTTGAGGAGGATCAAGTACTCCAGATTATACAGGAAGAAGAAATCACAGCGTTAAGCGCGGCGGCCCTATCAAACAAGCTCTTACAGTTCGCAGGCGGTGCGATCTACGATGAAGACCGGAAGGTACATACCGTGCATGATGAGAAGTTAGAGACGTTGGTAGAGATGGTAGAGGCCGCGAACGGATCGCCCGTACTGGTTGCTTACAACTTCCAACACGAGAAGGCGCGCATACTGGAAGCCCTGAAGAGTTTTGGCGCGGAAGCCCTTGAAGGCGTGGATAGCGTGCGCCGGTGGAACGAGGGAAAGATACCCGTCCTGGTGACACACCCGGCAAGCGCGGGACATGGCCTCAACATGCAGAAGGGTGGCAACCGGATAATATGGTACGGTACTACCTGGAGCCTGGAACTTTATCAGCAGTTCAATGCGCGGTTATGGAGACAGGGACAAAAGAACAGCGTGTTTGTCCATCACATTATTACGCGGGGTACAATTGACGAGCGGGTTATAGCGGCTCTAAGCGGAAAGGCGGACATGCAAAACGGCTTGATGGATATGGTTAAGGAACTAATTAAAAAATATAGAGTATGAATGTATTGAGTTTATTCGATGGCTTATCATGCGGACAGATAGCCCTTACCAATCTGGGATGCTTCCCGGATAAATACTACGCGTCCGAGGTGGACAAGTTCGCCATACAGCAGACCCACCATGTGTTCCCCGACACGATACATATAGGGGATGTTACACAGGTAGACGTGTCGAAGCTGGATAAGATCGATTTGATCATAGGCGGAAGCCCGTGCCAATCGTTTTCCTTTGCCGGGAAACAGGCGGGGATGGCTACGACGGAAAACATAGAGGTAACCGACCTGGATCAGTATCTCGATCTTAAAATAACGGGATTCGAGTTTACCGGGCAGTCGTACCTGTTTTGGGAATATATGCGGATACTGACGGAAGTACGGAAGTACAACCCGGACGTGAAGTTCCTTCTAGAGAATGTTGTTATGTCGAAGAAATGGGAAGCGGTCCTAACCAAAGCGATCGGAGTTGAACCCGTTAAGATTAACAGCAACCTTGTATCAGCACAGAACCGGAAGCGGTTGTACTGGACGAACATCGCGCAAATCGCGCAGCCGGAAGACGAAGGTATATTCATCCGCGATATTCTCGAGGACAGCGTAGATGGAAAATATTATGTATCAGATAAGGCCCTTGAAGGCATGGTTAACCGCGCTAAGATTAACTCCGAGAAAAGAAGAGGTTTCAGAGCTACGGTGGTTTCCCCCGATGGAAAATCAAACACGTTGTGTGTCAGTCCGGCAGGTTTGGAGTATAATCTTATAGCAGCTGACAGGGGAAGGGACGGAAAATCCATCGGTATCACGGAGGCCTTGCAGAGTGGCATATCATTGAGACGGTTAACGCCCTTGGAGTGCGCGCGCTTGCAGACCGTACCGAGTTGGTACGGGTGGGTAGTGTCGGACACACAGATATACCGGATGTGCGGAAACGGTTGGACGGTTAGAGTTATTGAACATATATTAAAAAATTTATTCGTATGAAAAAGTAAGTTACAAAGTGGGTGATATTGTAGAACTGGCAGACGGTGTACAATACGTGTATCGCGGACAGAATAGGAAACTAAGAAGTTATGTGTATGATCCGGTATTGCCAAACAAGTTATCGATATTCTTCCCCTTGACGGAAGAAGCGTGTGCAAAGTATGGTTATAATATAGGTGCGGTTCCGTTTGCCTGGAAAATGGAAGTAAACGTAAAATTGGTAAAATGAGAAAAGTGAAGCTTATATTTTTCGAGCCGGGGCAGCAGGCCGAGTACGAAGGCGTAACATACATAGCAGAGCTGCAAGCGAAAGGCGGGCTATGTGCCGGGTGCGCATTCAACAAGCGCGGCGAGCCGTGCGAATGTCCTAGGGGCTGGGTATGTGTAGATGTAATAGACAGTAGTAATATAATATTTAAGAAGGTATGAAAATTTTAAAAAGTATTATTGGTTGGTGGAAAGCGTCTAACCGCTGGAAGCATTTCTTTTTCGCGATCCCGATTGGCGCGGTGTGCGGCGCTCCGTTCACTACGGGCGTAGGTTTGGGCATGGAGATAAAGGATCACTTGTACGGAGGTCGGGCTGACTTCGTAGATTTCCATCTAACCGCGGCTGGCGGTGTGATCGGGCACGGCGTTATGCTGGTGGTGGGGCTGGACTATGTGATAGGGTATTTAATCAATTTAATATTTTAAGTTATGGAAAGTATGGAACATTTATTCAGAGAACAAGAGATGAAGGAACAAGAAGTAGCGGGCATCAGAACCGGACGTTTTAAGACCGCACTGTACCGTGCGGAGAAAGCGCAATATAATATGCGCGTCAAGATAGACAGGGCGGAAGCCGAGCGGGTGATGGTTTACGCCGAGCGCGTACCACGTACGGCCAAAGAGATTACGACTATCACGATTTACAGGAAGAGCGAGCCGGAACGCCGGGTGGACTTGTCGAGAATTGAGGCGTTGCGCCTGATCGGTGAACTTAAAGAAGCATTGAAGCTATGATGAAGAATGGTTTGAAAATGCTGGGACAAATGGTCCTGGCAATAGCGGCGGGGATCGCGCTTGGTTGTATATTAGTATGTATCTTAAATAATTTATAGTATGCCGACACCATATATTAAAAAGCAACAGAGACGAGTTTTAGTTATCGAAGAGATGGCACAGTTATATAATTTACACGCGTTTTTCATATTCAACTGGCTTGAAGCGAACGGTGTGAAGTATCTCAAGGTGAAGGGCAAACCGTTTCACATGGTTAACGCGTCGTTGTTCTGTGAGGCCCTTCGGGATATATTATATGCGGCTAGTAAGGTACGGGACGACAGGAACACGAGGGCCGACCCCGAACGTATACCGACAGTAGAGAATATGCTGTACCGTGACAAGGACAAGAAGCGCGTAGGACCGTATGAGAATGACGACATAGAACGCCCGGTCTACCCGAGTAAAGATACGGAGCTAAACCGTAACGGGATAGAGGTTTCAATGTTGTACCGGGTTAATATGTACCGCGATGGCAGTAGGTCGCTAGGCGTTTTAGAGCGTAGGACGCTGACATGGAAAACGATTGAAAGGGCCGCGAGTTGGAAATGTAAAGATATTTTAGACGATTGGAAGGTTATGTATAACTTGGATTGTTAAATGGATTTAACTAAAAAGCGTGTTTTCGTATAAAAACGTTAACACGCTTTTTAGTTAAAAAATTTAACGCGCTTCGCAAAAAACTTTGTGAGAGAAAACTTTTTAGAGAGAATGTTTGAATTTAACAGTATTTTAACTAAAAAGCCTGTTTTCGACAAAAAAGTAGCGAAAACGTCTTTTACATTGCCATTTCATGTTTTACGGCTGACCAGCCCCACAAGACGCAGAACGCACTTTTCAAGTTTTTGATGTAAAAGGTTAAAATTTGTATCTTTTACACCTAAATCGCTTATTTATAGTACTTTATCATATAATATATACTATATGTAAAAGATGTAATGATATATACTAGTTAGTAACTATTAATAAGTAATAATACAGTTAACTATATTATACTATTGTTATTGAATGTTATTGAAATTATGGAAATATTTAAATATATTCTATAGGGAAACTACCTTTTTATCATTTACATCATTTACATCGGGCTGAAACGCCCTGTTCATCGGGGTTTCAGGTGTAAACGATGGTTTTGGTAGGCGTAAAGATGGCAATTTGGGCAGAAAAAACGTATTTTTGTAGAGTTGTAAATAAAAATTATATGGCTACAAAGAAGAAGGAAATTATAGAAACGAAGGAAGCGGTACAGCTGCCGAAAGTCGAGAAGGTTAGGCCGGATTACGCCCACTTGAAAGTGTCTCCCACATACGCGACCACCAAGTATTTGGCTGATTCGTTCAACTACACCAAGTGCTACCAGCTGGCTACGGCGCACTTCGGTCAAACGCCTGTTTGGCAGGAGCCGGAGGAACTGTGGGAAGCCTACGCGATTTACTCGGCGTGGTGCGAGGCTACACCCGTTATAACACAGGAGGCGGTAAAGTCCGGTAACATGGCCGGGACGCTCTACGAAGTGCCGAAGAAGCACCTTCAATCGGAAGGCGAGTTCTGCATGTTCCTAGGGGCGAGCGTCAACTATTTGCGTAACCGCCGCACCACCTACGCCGAGAACCTTAAGGAGTTCGACCTAACGGTATGCGCGGACTTTATAGAGGTGATCGATAGGATACGCGAAGCGATCGCGCAGGACCTCGATCAAGGTGCGACGGTGGGACAGTTCGACGCCAACTACGTTCGTGCGCTACGGGGCATTAAAACGCAAATGGACTACACGTCTAACGGCGAAGCGATCAAAGGCGGTTTGACGGTCAATGTAACCGACCCGAAAGTGCGCGCAAAGGTTAGCTCGATTAAGAACTTTAAAAAGGATCACAAGGAGGACGAGAAGTAATGAATTGCACCTACGTATTTAACAAGATGATAGGGCCGTTTTGCGACCCCTATATAAGAGGTATAGCGAGCAAAGGTGGTACGCGTTCATCTAAGACATGGAGTGTGTTACAGCTCCTCTATTTGGTCGCTAGCGAAAGCACCGAGCCTCTTATGATCTCATGTGTTACCGACACGCTCCCAGCCGTGAAGCGTGGTATGTTCCGTGACTTTCAGAACATGCTGTTAGACGAGGGGGTGTGGGACGACAACGCCCTCAACAAGTCCGACTTGATCTATACGGTGAAGCCGGGAGTGTGCATCGAGTTCTTCGGGTGTGACAACGCGTCAAAGGTTCATGGTCCGGCGCGTGACATCCTGTTCATCAACGAGGCGCAACGTGTGCCCCGCGAGATATTCCGGCAGTTGGACGTTCGTACCACGATCAAAGTGATTATCGACTTTAACCCGGTGCGTCGCTTCTGGGGGGAGACGGACTTCACAGGCGACAAGTACGTAACGATCCACTCCACATACAAGGATAACCCGTATTTGTCGAAGCAGCAGGTAGAAGCTATCGAACGGAACGCCAAGGACGCTAATTGGTGGCGCGTATACGGCGAGGGGCTGACAGGCGGGCTGGAAGGCCTCGTATATCCCCAAATTGAGACGATCGACGCTTTGCCGGAGGATTTATCGGGCGAGGACGTTAAGTTCGTTACAGGGCTTGATTTCGGCTTTCAGAACGACCCGACCGCTATTGTCAAGATCTACATGCGGGGCATGAACTTGTATATCGACGAAGTGTGCTACGAAACTAAGATGCTGAACCGCACGATCGCCGAACGGCTTAAGGACGAAGGACTACACCGTACCATTACGGTATGCGATAACGCGGAGCAGAAGAGCATCATAGAGCTACGCGGGCTAGGATGCAACACGATTCCATGCATCAAGGGAAAAGGATCGATAAGGGCGGGCATCCAGCAGGTGAAGCAGTTCAATTTGTTTGTGACGAAGCGGAGCACTAACGTACTGGACGAGGCGGACAATTACACCTACGTCAAGGACAACCTGACCGACACGTACACCAACGAGCCGATAGACGCTTACAACCATGCATTGGACGCTGTGCGCTACGGTGTTGATTATCTTATACGTAAATACCGCCCGAGATACGCAAATAATGATTAGATTTGCAGCATGAGAGAGGACGACAGGGTACGCATTAAATACGATTACGCCGGGGACACGGGAACGGTTACAGAGACCGACGTGTTAGGCGTGGTCGTGCAATGGGACGGATCGAACGTTGAGGAGTGGTATTATTACGAAGAACTAGAACTGATTGAATATGAGTAAAATAAAGTTTATGGGTGTTGAAGACCTGATACTCCAAGAGCAAACCAACTGGCGGGGAAAGATTAAAAACGTTTTTCGTCGCTTGTGGTGGAAAATTTGTGGGTATTACAACCGCAAACAATTGGAATATATTTGTAACTTGCATCCGAATTACAAGGGCGGCCTAACTTCTGACCAAGCAGCGACATTAAATGCGGTGGCAGGGTACGCGAAGGCCGACCCTTTTATTGTAAAAAACGGGAAGCTCGTGTACCGTATCCCCCGCATCGAGGACGTGACGCTATGGCAGGTTATCGAGGCGAGACGGAGCGAGACGGCAACGGAGAAAGTTACGAAGTGGTGCACGCCTATCGAGCACAAGCCGGCTGAATACGCGCCGGATAACGTCTACCATTTGCTATGCGCTACAAAATATATCAAGGAGCAGATAGAGACGGCGGACGGACTAGAGAAACGCTTGTTCCCTTTCGACGCAGGGAGCGCGCCAGAAGACGATCCGATCAAGGAGGCGAAGAACGTGCTGACGCTCGTACAGGCTACGGCAGAGTTGTTCGCATGTACGTTCGAAGAGGCAAAGCGGATAAACTATCTGGACGCGATGCTGGCATTGTCAAAGCGTCACGAGGAGAACGAGAAACAAAAGGCAGAGATGAAGAAACATTATAAATCATAACGTTATGGGTTTAAAAAAGTATGAGATTATTACAGTAGGGAGCGACAGGAGAGTACGCGCCCTTCGTTCGTGGCAGGTGGGAGACCGTTACGTCAATATTGGCGACATAGGCGGCATCGTGTACGACGAGAAGACATTATCACAGGACGGGCTTTGCTGGCTGTTTAGGGGCAACTTTGGTTTTCCCGGTGCACGCATCGGAGGGGACTCGATCGTTGATGTAGGCGAAGCGGCACTAAGCACCACAGGCACGCCCGCCGTAGACATTCTAGGGTCTAGTGTCGTGGTGGGTAGTAAACTAGTAATTGAGTCGAGACAGACAACAGCGGACGCCGTAGTACTGACGGCGGCTGACTTCGAGCAGGGGCTTCTTACTTTCGCGGCGGGCATCAACTGGGAAACCTGGAAGTCCATCAGCGTTAATCACATAAGATCTAAAGCCCCTATTTTCATGGGCGGCGCATCGGTAACACTTAAGTTATCCGTACCGGGGTACTCGGTTCAGGCTTATGTTCTAGATCGTGACGGCAACGGCATAACGGCTACGGCATCAACCGATACGGGGGTAGGCGTGACGCTAGCCATTCCGGCGGGACAGTATTTTGTGCTAATAATGACGAAAAAACCAGTAGGTCCGACAGTCCCGGCAGACGCGACAGCCGCTAAAATCACATTTACGGGTACCTATGAAACTAAGCTTTCAATCATCGATTCACGTGTGGAGATCAACCCGGCGACTAGTACAGGGACACTTACATTGCGGCCCGGAGGATTTTATACAATGGCACCCGGCGCGAAGTACCCGGAAGCGATCATTAGAAACTCTAAAGTGTCTATAATTGCTCCGGCGAGTAGGATGTTAAGGTTTCTCGGTCAGATTATCGGATCGACTGCAACGCTAGACGCCACGGCGAGCGAGCTTGTGATAGCCGGGTCATACAACAATATCAAGAACCTAACTGCTTCAGGCGTATTGATCTCTCTCGTAGCCGTAAGCGCGTATGGCATTATACGGGCTTACGACTGCGATAACTTCGCCGTATCGCCTACAATCTTCCCAGGACTGGCAGCAGCGCAAACCGCTAACATGCCATTTATCTTCCAAGGTTGTAACGTTCCGAACGGTAAGTTCTACCATCACGCACAAATAGCCAACACTTACAAGAACATTGATTTCGCGAAGGCTAGTGTAGATTTGGGTAAAACGCTTGTGGGTGCCCGTGAGTTTGCTAGTTCAGAAGTTGAGGGCTTGTATCGCCTAGTTACACCCGCTTCGGGCTTGATCGGTTGTTTGGTTGAGAGTTTTGCAAGCGTGGAGAAGCTAGCCTTCGATAATTTCGCAACCGCGTACAACACGATAATCTATAAGGACGCTTATCTCAACGGTCTGTTTGCCATAGCAGGTACTAATGTGTTTGGTAACAAAGTACGTAGCCATCCATTGGCACGGGTTCTGAACGTTGCACCTAGAGCGGTTAACGGGATATTTAACGCTACGAGCGTAGGGGGGAAGATCACAGGCGTAGTTAATAGCGCCACATTGGTTTGTATTCCTACACCTTTCCGTGTTAACGGTGCTAAAGGGTTGACTATTAGTAATTTGCCAACGGGGATTGGAGCCGCTATATTCCTAACGGATGCTAATGATGTTATAACAAGGGTTCAAGCCTCCGCGGCAGCCGATACCAATTTGGAGGCGGCAGGTTTGGCTGACACAAAAGCGTATATCCGTTTCAAAAAATCAAATAATGACCCGATCACACCCGCAGACCTTGCAGGCGTAACCGTAACGGTGTACAACGGTTGTAAGATCGTGAACACAGGCGCAACAGCGGTTAACATGAAAGGCGCTATCCGCGTAGAGGATAACGCTACGCTCGTCAACGCTGCTGTAGTTGGAACGGGCTACTTCGGCGGTAATTCCGTGGTAAGTTACACCCCGGCAGTTTGGGCGGCCCTTGAATGTACCGGGTCGGCGTTCATGAAGGACAACGCGGTATTCGCGCCAACATCATTGGCCGGCGCGTGTGCGCTTGTTCACATGCAGGACAACGCAAAGTTTATCGGATCGGGTGCTAGAGTTAGTACAGAACTTTCGTTCATCATGAGGGACAACGCTATTATCGAGGGGGTCTCTAATACACGGTCGGCTGTGGTTATGTCCGGTAATGCTAAAGTAACGTCTACGGGGGCTATCTCAGCCAATAGTCGCGGCGTGCTCACAATGAAGGACAACGCTAGTATCGAGGCGGCCACAACCGTTATCGGGGCTATTACACTAGCGGGTAATTACAAGGGTAACGTAGTAAAAACGTGGACGGGTAAACGGACTATTACAGACGTAAACGCGCCGGAGTACGACAACAACGTAAAAACTCAATATGAACATGAACATGACTTTTAAAGGGATACTAGATCAGGTTGGAACATGGGGGGCGCAACACGCGCTTCCCGTATTCTTCGGAGATGAATCTACACGTAATCGACTGGCAAACGATATAACGGGTGATTTTATCTTTGTTGATGTGCCCGGAGGAAGGCAGGACTATAACGACTACGCCGCCGAGGCGTTCTCAATCACCGTGCTTATACAGGTGCTGGGGACTTCGCACTACGAACGCGACGATATGTCCGAGATCGACGTACTGGATAGGACGTTTACAGTCATAACCGACATAGCGAAGAAGGCGGTTTGCCTCTACGAGTCCGAAGGCGCAGCGGTGGTTAAACGTCAAAACATTTACGACAGTCCCAAATCAGGCTGGGAGATAACTCTTAATCTATCTGAATAATGGCAAGAAACGCGATGTTGGAAATAGAGGTACTACTAACCAAGCTACGGGACGACATAGAAGCCTCGTACAAGGCTAAAGGGCTGATGGCATCTGGTAACTTTGCCAAGGAGCTAAAATTAGTAGTAAACGGCAATAACGCCAAAATCACGGCGCCTCGTTATGTAGGCGCGATGGAAGGCGGACGCATTGCGGGAAAACGTCCGCCGTTGTGGATCATACGTAAATGGATCGAGGACAAGAACAAGCAAGGCGCGAACATACCGCTAACCGCCGCATACCCGATCGCAAAAGCTATTGGCGAGTTCGGGATCAAAGTACCGAACAGCCACAACCCCGGCGGCGTAGTATCGGACGTACTCAACCCGGCAAGGGTCTTGAAGTTACAAAACGAGATAGTAACTATAATTAAATATGCTATTATTGACACTTTAAACATTAAATAGATGAATATATACATACCGATAGCAGATGTAACACTAACCGACGGGCAAACCTATGACGGGCAGCTACCCGTGTGGGCTACACGCCCGCTAATGGTGAAGGTGACAACGGGCACAAACGAGCCTGTTAATATTGCTGTGAGGAACGGCGGATCGTCGGTTAAAACAGAAACTTTGCCGTACCAACAAAACGGGATGGACGTTGACCTATCTTTTGCCGCTCCATTACTTAAGCGCGCCGACCGTAACAAGTCGCAGGGTACACCTTGGTTTATGCAACAGGAGTTAGCGTTCTGGACATCCAACTCGGGAAGCCCTATAATTATTCCCGTATTCCACTGCGATCTTACGTACTGGGACACGCTAGGAGTAGATGCCGCTCTTCCCCAACCGGCCAAGCCGCGCATACCGGGGCAGACGTTAGACATATTCTTCCCCTACGTTATACACCCGTCTGACGCGTTTTACCTTGAGGTTGAACCCGTGGCAGGCGCGCCTAGTTCGGCGATACTCCCTACTACCTATGTACTGGGAAACACTATCGATATAACGTACATAAAGAAGTTGACAATTAAAAACATTTGGGGTAACGGGCTGGACCAAGTGATTAACTATGAAGACCGCCTAATGTCTGACGCTGTTTATGATACCGGGCTTCAATGCGCTTTGCGCGCTAGATGGAACATGCGCAATGGTCAATGGTTTTGGGCTGCATTTAAGGATTACTTTTGGTCTAATAAGTTCACCCCTATCCGAGGCCGTGGAGGCGTAACAGAGCAGGCCGAGATCACTATAAACCTAGAGTACGGCGAAGAGTATTATAACGTGTACCAAGAGTTGTTAGTTTCTTCAAATGTCGTGTTCGAGTTGAACATACCGGGTATAAATCAATATCAATCGAAACGCTTTAGGGCCGAGGTCGTAGGCGACACAGGTGCGCGCTGGTCCAACAGTACTAAGACGTACAGACAGCAAGTAAGGTTCAAGACAACGGAGTTACAAGACAATTACATGTTTCCACTTTCACCGGACCAACCGCCTACACCGTCGATCGTGTTTACAGCACAGTTTAACCCGTGGACGATCGGCCCGGCGTATGCGGAGGGGCTTACTAACAGCATATATAGTAACGCGGCATGGGAGGTGCAGAGCACACCGACGTGGATGTCAGTGGATAGTCCCACGGGGAACGCGGGTACTTCTAATCTCACCGCGACGGTAGCCGCCAACACTGGCGAGGCTAGAACGGGTGGCATAGTCCTGAAAAGTAAAGCGGGGTCTACTACGTATAATATAGCCGTTGCACAAGCCGGGGTTTCGGGTAACGTATCGGTTGATACCCCGACGATCGCAGCGGGGTACGTTAATTTACCTGTTTCCGTTAATGTAACTTCGCTTGGCGCGTGGTCTGTGTCGCAGCGGGATGCGTGGATCACTCCGAGCGTTACAACGGGCCCGAACGGAACAACCGCCGTAACGTTAACGATCGCAGACAACACGAGTAACGACGCGCGTACCGGAACAATAACGTTCCGCGACGGCCAAACCAATGATATAGCAGTAGTTACAGTTAACCAAGGTGGCCTACCGCAAACTATCCTTCTTGGTCCTCTCAGGATCACCGGACCTAAAGCCGGGGGAAATGTAACCAAAGAGGTCATAGTAATAAGCCAGCATATTTGGGTGATGGGTAGTGCGCCTAGCTGGGTAGCAACTAGCCCCGCAGCAGGCACAGCCGGACAGGGAACGGTAAACGTAACGTACGACACGCCGAACAATACGGGCGTAAAACGCGGCGGGTATTTGAGACTTGAGAATACGACTACGCACGAGATCGCAATTTGTTTAATTGAACAGGAGGGATAAGAATGAAAATAGTATCATTAAGAATTAACGGTTACGACATAGACGGACTGGATAACGCAACGGTCAAAATCACATTAAACAATATTTCCCCGGTTACTATGACCGGGGATAGTGTAGCGTTCAGTGCTACGGTAAAAGTTCCTAGAACGCCCAACAATGACCGGACGTTCATAGGGCTAAACAAAGGTTTGCTTAACTGTGAGTATTACGTAGCCGAGGTATTAATAGCGTCTATCCCGTTCAAGTATTACGCTTATGTGTCCGACGAGCCTACGCAGTTCTATGCCAAGGTATCAGCGTCTCAAACGGAGTACACTGTCAACTTGATCGAGAGTACGGACAAATGGTCTGACGTGAGCAAACAAATTTCTTCGCCCTATGTGCATGCCGTTGTCCGGGACACTGAAAACTCACAGTATTTGGCGGCGGTGGATTTGTCGCGAATTGTGAGAACAGATTTTAAATTCCCACAAATGGTATTCCCTAACATTCAACCGTATTATGCTGACGGGACTAGACCCGTAGATTACGATTCGTTACAGGCGCACCTGATTTGTTCACGTGGTGCTTTATCGTGGGATTCTGATGTAGCGGCAGGTTCTACAAGCCTTATACCCCGAAACTCGACTAAAGGACGGGGCGGGTACATGTATCCGGGGACGGCGCAATATGTATTTGACAATACTAGTATGTACCTGAACGCCTCTTATTTTGGCACACGGTCCGGGGGGCTCCCGGCGGGCCTTAAAGTAAAACCTTCACAAGAGGAAAGGTTCGCTACATTCTTGATCGAATACACAGGGGATTCTATCCCCGCAACAAAACCGGATATAAATTTAGTAGGTAACTCTTCGGGGGAACGCTTTAATTTTTTCGCGGGGGTTTACAAAGGACAAGTATCTGAAAGGGTGTGGGTTTATTCTATGAAGTTTGATTCAGCAGCGGGCGGGAATTTATTCCCTAAAGCCGACAGTCATTTATTAATATCCGCCACGATAAACGGCGCGACACGGACGGACTTTTTCAAAATACCTAACGGGTACTCACCGGGTGAGTGCATACGATTCAAAGGGGAAGCCAAACCGGAAAGCGCTTTAAGCCCTGCGGTCAAGACCGTTAACGACGTACCAATAGGATTCTCGTACACGGACGTAAAAAACATAGTGGATGACATGTGCACGGCATGGCACTGGCGTAAAATCTACCGCAACGGTACGTTACGCGTAGAGCCAATAGTAGACGCCGATCTCCGGGACGGTACATCGACGGCATGGGCACATATACACGATTGGAGCAACAAACTACTAAGCGTTGAAACCGTAGACGTTCCCGACGAGTTCGCGGATCAGTATATTTGCACCCTGGACGCTACGCAATTCAGTTACGCCAACGGTGCGGGAACGGTAACACCTGTTAAGGAGGCGTACAAGTCGGCTATTAAATTCCCATACAGCAAATATCTGTTTCCAAAAGTAGGGCTTACGGCAGCTTTCAGCAAGACGGGATACAATCAACAGTATATCCATGTGAACGATATTTATTACCCGTATATAAACCGACATTTTAAGATGTTCCGGTCCCGTGTGCAGGTTAAAATCAAAGCGCAACTAGAATATGCGGACGTTGAAAACCTACGATTGGGGGATGCTTACTATTTTTCGCAGCTGAATAGTTGTTTCTACATTAAATCTTTAGGCGAGTATGACGTAGCAACCGGGAATTGTAAGCTATCTTTGTACAAAATGGATTTAAAGTAAATTAATATGGCGGATCAAGTAACACTATTAGACCTTAATTTCGGCACGTCTGAAGCCGAAAAGGGGCTAGACGCGTTAATAGCTAAGAGTATGGCCCTTGCAAAGACTAAAAAGGATTTGCAAGCGGCATACGCTTCTGAAAAGAAGGAGCTGGACGCGCTAAATCAGAACTACGCGGACGGCCTTGTGCAACAGGACAAGTACGACGCGACGGTTAAGAAGCTGAATAAGTCTCTTATTGAGACGCAAAAGGCGATACTGGACAATACCGAGGCGAACAAACAGAATAACGCCGAGATCAAGTCTACAAAAACGCTCCTAGACAATGAAGCCACGAGCGTCAACGCCTTGCGTGCACAGTTGGCACAGAACACCACGGAGCTGAACAAGATGAGCGAGGCGCAACGGACTACCAGCAAAGAAGGGCAAGACCTAACCGAGCAGACTAAAGCGTTATCGGACAAGCTTAAGGAGCTGGAAAAGTCGGTAGGCGACAACCGCCGTAATGTCGGTAATTACGCGGAGAGCGTTAAGGACGGCATACTTCAAACACAGGGGCTGACAGGTGGCACGGGTGCGCTGGTAGGGCAGATGAAAAGCGGTATTGCCGGGGTGCAGGCGTTCAACGCAGCGTTAAAGGCCAACCCGATCATTTTTGTTGTGTCGCTTGTCTTAACGCTTATCGGCATCATCGAGAAACTGATGAAACGCAACAGCGAGTTAGCGACTAGCCTGCAAGCGGCGTTCGCTCCGTTTAAGGTGATTTTCGGGCGTTTGCTGGACTGGATAACCGGATTGTTTGAAGGCGTGGCGTTCGTGCTTGAGAACATTGCTAAAAGCGTTACATGGCTCTTGGATAAGTTAGGGCTTATCAGTGAAGAGACGAAGAGAGCCGCGGCGGAAGGCGCGAAGCTAGCGGCGCAAACGCAGAAGATTTATCAGGCCGAAACGGCGGCACTTGTTCCGATGGCACAGATGCGGCGCGAGATGGAAGAGCTTAAGACCCTTGCGGCCGACCAAAACAAATCAGCGGCGGAACGTACCAAGTTATTGGAACAAGCCAGGGAAAAGTTGCATGCCATCCGTGATATGGAGTTGTCCGTACTGGATGCTAAGTACAAGCAGATCAAAGCCGAGAACCAATTAGGATATACAAGCGACGAGGACGCACGGAAAGAACAGGAAGCCCTTGCAGCGCTGGAAGCAGCGCGCGCCCAATACGCTACGCAGGAGAAAGAAATGGCGGGGCAGGTGTCCGGCTTCATCAAACAGGAGCGTGACAAGCAGGCACAAGCGGCACAAGCGGCAGCGGCGAGGTCAGCGAAGGCAGCGGAAGACGCGGCGAAAAGGGAAGCAGAAGCGCAGAAGAAGGCGCAGGACGCTATCAAGGCGGCGCAGGATGCACAGCTCAAAAAATATTCGGAAGCGGTCACAGCCATGCAGCTAGATATAGCACAGCGCGAAATAGAAGGGGCTAAAATATCATTGCAAGAACTGCAAGCGGTGAACGATCAGAAGATCGAGATTGAGACGTACAGACGGGCGCAGGGTCTGATCGGAGAACAAGAATATATTAACAACGTCCGCCAACTCGAACTAGAATACGCCGCAGAAGTCAAGGCCCGGAAGGACGAGGAAGACCAAAAGGAAAGAGACCGTCAAGCCCTCAACCTGGAGAACGACCGCGCGCTAGCTGATATGAAAATGAACAACGATCTTGAAAGTCAGTTAGCCCGGTTAGACGCGCAGAAGGCCCTAGAGATTGCTAACGCGGAAGCCATCGGAGCGGAAACAACCGCCATAGAGGAGAAGTACGCGATCATGAAGGAAGAGCGGGAGAGGGAACTCCAAAACGCAAAATTAGCGATGGCAGCGAGTACGGCAGGGCAGTTATCTGAATTGTTAGGCCAAGAGAGCGCAGCGGGGAAAGCATTTGCCACGGCGCAGGCTCTTATCAACACGTATTTAGGTGCGTCTAAAGCACTGTCGCAGCTGGGAGCTTGGGGAATACCACAGGCGGCTATGATTATTGCTTTTGGTATGAAACAGGTTATGAGCATCAACAAAACCAAAGAGCCGGACACCAAGATCAAAACGAACGTTAAGAAGTTTGCTAAGGGCGGGCAAATATACGGAGCTAGCCATGCGGCTGGGGGCGTAACGTTCACCGGATCAAACGGTCAACAGTTCGAAGCCGAGGGCGGCGAGAATATGTACATTCTCAATCGTAAAGCGTCCGGCGCGATCAATGCTTTATCAGCTCTTAACATGGAGTACGGCGGGCGTTCGTTCGGTTCGTCCGGTGTGTATCGGTACGCCAACGGTGGGAAGATCGACGTAGGCAGCGGTGCGAGCATGCAGTTACCTAGTAATTTTAGCCTATCAAATGACAGCTTGCGAAAATTAGCGGCGATCATGTACGATTCGGTGGCTAGCGTTCCCGCTCCGCAGGTGGCAGTTACCGATATAGATGAGGGTCAACAACAATATAACAGTGTACAAGTGGCGGCTAGCCTATAAATCGTAGGTAAAGCCGCGGCTTCGTGCCATTAAATAATATATCTTTGTACCAATAATACAGTAATATATGAAAATATTTAAAAAGTTACGCATTATAGAAGCCGGGGAAACCGCAAACTACTATGAAGAAGGGGGAAAGGCTTATAAATTAGTCATCTCTGCTAGTGCTTTCCCGTCTCTAGTGGCTTTAGGTAATTCCCGGCCTATTCATGCACGCCGCACTCATAACGGCGCGGACTTGCTGGACGGGTATATAGGGCATTTTGCCAACTTCACACACGACGAAAACGCCGTTTATGCTGATCTGGTTATGTCGGAAGCCTTAGAAAGCGCGTATCCTAGCGAATATAATTTTATGGTTGCCATGATCGAGAAAGAGCCGGAACTACTAGGCGTATCGGTGAATCAGTCTGACGTTAAACAGTTGGACGAAGAAGCGCAAACCGCAACCGTAACAGAAGTAAGAGAGTTATTTAGTGCCGATTTGGTGGGACTTCCCGCGGCTACTAGTTCTTTATTTAATAACAATTTAAACAAATTATCAATGAGTAAATTTTGGACAAATTTAGCTAAGCTGGTTAAGTCTACTAAGCTAGCTAGGGAAACCGTCACAACCAAAGAAGGAAAGGAGCTTGTTATTATCGCTCAAGGCGAACAAGCTGCATTGGGTGACGAAGTACAGGACGCCGAAGGCAAACCCGTAGAAGATGGTGATTATTACATTTCTATCGGCGAAGGCGAGGACATGATTATATCAGTCGTAGCCGGGAAGATTTCCGATGTTAAAGAGGTTGAAAGCGAAGCTAAACGCGAAGAAGAGGGACAAGAAGAACTTGCAGAAGACATCGAAGATGACAAGGAAGACGAGGACAAAAAGAAAACAGCTACACCGGAAGAGCTCTCAGCGATCCGCAGAGAAGTTACCGAGTTGAAGAAAACCGTAACTGAACTCAAAACGCAGTTAAGCAAACGTACAGGCGCACCGGCAGCGGCTAAAACAGAGGTCAAAACAGAAACTAAGACCGAAACTAAGTTGAGCCGTGAAGCCGTTCAGAAGGCAGCGGATGAACAGCGTAAAAAATTTAAATATTAATCTACTAAAACATTAAAATTATGGCATTTACATTTAGCGATTTAAACAAATTGAATATCGACAGCCTGGCCGATGTTATTTCTTTGACACTTGGGCTGGAGGGCGAATTGTCCAACGGCGTAACCGTATTGGCGGGTATTGAAAAGGGTAAACCTATCTTGACTTTCACCGCAACAGACAAAGCGGTAAGACGTTCCGCGGGTTGCGACAGCGAATACAAGTATAGTTCTCTTAACGATAAGGTTAAATATTACGATCATGCACAGATTGAGTTGCCTATCGTGGTTTGTCTGCAAGACTTGTGGGGCAAAATGGTTGCAAAAGGCGTTCACCTTTCGGCTGATTTCGACCAAACACAGTTGGCAGCGTTCATGCAGAACGAAATTCTGAAAGTATTGGAAGCCGACATGTTACGTCTCGTATGGTTGGACGGTTTGAAAACAAATGATACGGCAGGTGTATACACGGTGTTTAAAAACGGTGGTATCATCAAGCAGATGCAGGATTCAACCGAAACTATTAAGGCTCTTGTTCCTTCCGGAGCTGGTGCTAATGTTTTGGAGTGTCTGAAATGGTGTATCGACAACCAGCGCGCCGATCAACTGGACGATTCAGAATTCTATGTAACTAGCAACATTATGCGTGCTTACAAGGACTTAGTTGAAGCTAAGGACAACCATTTGGCACAAGCTAACATGGAGAACGGCAAACCGGCGTACTACTTCGAAGGCTACAAGGTGAACGAGTTGAGACACGTATCTAACAGCGCTAAGGGCGACGCTTTGACAGTTCAGTCTTTCATTGCTTTCTCTCCGAAAACTAACATTCAGTTGGCTCTTGAAGATGCAAGTTTGACTATTGATCCGTTCATCCGTGACGCTAAAGACCGTAAGTATTACAGTACAACCGTGTTTGCGGCTGATGCTATGCTTGCAGTTCCTGAATACTTGAAATTGTGCACCGCAGAAAGTGTTTAACAACTAAAACAGTAATAAATGGCTTGTATAAAGACATTAAATAAAGCAATTACCTACGCATGCCGACCCGGTAGCGTAGGTATCGCTGAAATGTATCTTATTAACTTTGATGATGTAACAACGTCAACCGTAGACGCCAGTAATCAAATTACCGCGTTGTCGCTTAAATCGGGGGCAAAAACTATTCCGGTTGAGGCGTACAAAAATGGTGCGAAGTTGACGGAAGCCTTGAAGTTATCAGACGTTTCAGCAGGTTTGGATCAGTCTATCATGTTTACCTTATATGATAAGACTACAGCGAACGCTAACCTAATTATAGCAGCTCTTTTATCCGGGCGTTTCATGGCAGCCGTGAAGCTAAACGATATTAATGCCGCGCCTTTATTGGTTGGTTACAAATGTGGGCTTGAAATTTCACAAGCTGATACGGATTCTAACGCGGCGGGCGGTTTTACTACAATAACGATTAAAACGCCGGACGATGCTAGAGGAGAAAATAGGATATCAATCGCGGGCGCAGCGTGGACGGCAATTGCAGCCGCAAAACTTGTATAATATGGGATGCTTAAATAAATTAAATAAAGCGATCTTAGTTGATTGCGACGGAGGGGCAACAGGCGTAGCCGAGATGCTTCTTATCAACTTTGCCGATATTGCGTCGAAGAGCGTAGCGAATGGCCTTGCCACTATAACGCTAGCCGCTGGCGCTAAGGCCGTGTTGGTTGAGAGTAACAAGAAGGGCGTAAACGCTACGGAAGAGATCAAGCAGAACGACAATGCGCCAACAGCGTTAACGCAGGCAGTTACGTTCACACTGTATCAGGGTAACGCAAACGGAACTCTGATTGTGAATCAGATTTTAAACGGTACATTTTTAGCGCTGGTTAAGTCTAAATCCGGGAGACACCGCGTATACGGGTATAATTACGGTTTGAGCGCTACTGCTATTTCGGAGGACTTGAACGCAAACGGCGGTTTTACTACTATCACGTTATCGACATCAGAAAACGTTATCGGCGAGGCGCGTTTAAGCTTTGCGGATGCTAGTTATAACACATTGAGAGCCGCGGCGATCGTAACAGAATCATAAAGGAGGATATTATATGGCATGTATAAAAAAATTAACATCTGATATTACGTATGATTGCGCAAATCTTGGGGCGTTAGGTGGCATTGGGGAGATAGATGAAGCGATTATTATCAATTCATCGGATATATCCAGTATAGCGGAAGCGAACGGAGCTGGGACAATAACTATGTTAACGGGAGCAAAGGGTTACATTGTAAATTCTGTTAATAATTCCGTTATGTACCAAGATGCTATCAAAGTGAATGATACAACGCCGCCGGGCGAAGATCAGAGCGTTATCATAAAAGTACTGGCAGGGCCGGGGGCATCGGCGTCTCCAACTGGGTATCGTAATCGAGTTGCGGAACTATTGGGCGGAAATTTCCGGGTAGCCCTTAGATCTAAAACAGGCGGTTACTATTTGGCAGGTGCGTTTTGCGGTTTGGAAGCTTCGGACCTCGCAACCGATTCTAGCACGGGGGGTATTACAACGGTGACACTTAAAACGCCGGAAGCGTCAACGGGTGATAAACTTGTAACACTCACCAAAGAGGCGTACGACGGTCTGAAGATACCGAAAGTTTAATAAATTAAAAACAGTTTAAAAGATGGAAAAAATTACAGATATAGGGCAGATCGTTTCATTGTGTCAAACAATGACTAACCTAAAATTGGATATTACATGCGGGGCGGATCGCCTGTTTGCGCAACGGTGGTATGAAGAACGTTATTTAACTGGTGTACACACCCGCTACGTAATGAAGCCGGGACTGTTCATCAACTCGATCGAAGACGGAAGAGTGTACCGCGCTTTCAACACAAGTGACGAGAAGGCCGTGGAGTTCATGGAAGCCGCCGAGGAATACAAGGACTATTTTATAGACCTGCAAGCAGAACCGGAAGCGCCCGTAGAAGGTGAACCGGAAGCCCCGGCAGAAGAACCGGAAGCCCCGGCAGAAGAACCGGAACTATCGGAGGAAGAGATCGCCGCGGCTAAACGCAGCGAAGCGGCTAAAAAGGCAGCGGCTACTAGAGCAGCTAAAAAAGCAGAAGCGGAAGCAGAAGCCGCCGAGGGTCTTAAGGAGTTCGAAGAATAATATATAAAAAGGTAAATCAATGATCGCAGCAAAGAAAATAGAGTTAATAGTACGTAGGGCACTGAATTTAGTGCCCCGTACTTCTGAAGGGGTGGTTAGCTATGATGTAGACAACTTGTACCCGCAACGTATCGCAAACCTTATCGACGCTAGCAAAACCGCTACGGCGTGTTGTGACAAAGCGAAGGAAAACATCATTTGCGAAGGCTTTGTTAACGAAGAATTTGCAGCGAGAACCAACGAGCACGGCCAAGATATGAACGACGTTTTAGAGTTCGTAGCAGACGAGGTACCAAGATATAGAGGTTACGCGTTAATAGTACAATACGGCGGCGATGGTCGCCCTTTGTACTGTTATCCTGTGCCGTTCGGTTACGTTCGTGCCGTTCTTAACGAGGACTACAAACGGGATTCGATCGTACGGAAATGGCGTGTATTCGATAACTGGGAGCGCGAGATGCTTAAGGATACGAACGTTAAAACCGGCGTGGTTTATCCGAACTTCAACCCGAAAAACTTTTGGAAGGAATGCGAAGAGTACGGGGGTATTGAAAACCATCCGGGACAACTCTATTACGCTAACTTCTCAAACCGTCGCCCCTATCCTATCAGCCCGTTTCACGCGGTACAGCCCGAAATGGGAGCGGAACACGGGAACGCCTTGTATGTTGAGAACGTTTTAGCGCGCGGATTCCACGCCTGTAGCGTAGTTTCTCACGGAATGTTCCAGAGCGATCAGGAGCAGAACGAGTTCCGGGATGCCATTACCGAAATGATGGGCGTTGAAGGAACTGGCGCGGTACTCACAGTAAGAGACGAGAACGTAGGTATTACAGAGAAGCCCTTTATCCGGGTGGATCAAATTGGTACGCCTATTGATTCTGACCTGTATAAATCGTATTGCGAACCATTGCGGAAAGACATTGCAATTTCTTGCTTCACTATTCCGATCCCGCTTATTGATTCATCATTGATCAGCTTTTCGAACGCGTCGGGCGAAGTGGTTAAGGAGATGCAGCGTGTATACCGCCGTTCATTGTCACGTGTCCGTGATAAGATTTCTAGAGACCTGGCATATATATTCGATTTAGACCCGGAACTAACTAAAATTAAAAACGATTTGGAAGGCGATGCGGCTACACCCGCCGACCAAGTAATAACAGATTGATATGGCATACCCGATCCAATTACTACGAGATTTGTTTACGATCGCAAAGGACGTTAAAGATAGCGACATCGAAAAAGCTTTTTATGAAGCCGATATGCTTGACATGTCGCCGCAACTTCACCGATCGTATGAAGAGATACCGCCGGAGTACTTAGTTGACACCCCGGCGCGTACAGGTGCTAATAAAGTATTGTGCTACTATGCCTTTGCGCGCTACTTGCAGACAAGCGAGCAGCAAAGCACGGCGAGCGGCCTAAAAATACAAAACTATAATGGCAGCTACGTTCTAGCCGATGATAACAAAGCGAGACGGTCTGAAGCCGAACGCGGCAAGGCTGATTTATTTATAGTCCCGTTAATCAAGGCGTTTAAAGACGCTAAACTGATTGAGGAGGAATGTTCACACAGGGTACAATCACGGATATGTTTAATAAAATAATGGATGGGGTTTTTGATACGGCGCGTGTCGCGTCTCTAGCTTTCCTGCTAACCGTTACTAATGATGTGATGACTTTCTTCGTCCTGATAATCTTATTTGGCACATTAAATTTTATAGCGGGACTTATTGCAGGTTTAAAGGCTGGTGAAAAATATAGCCACAAAAAGGCTTTC
>ERZ791810.532-NODE-532-length-37961-cov-21.794703_pt1 | contig 37961 bp, 47 predicted proteins | sample MGYA00510304_ERZ791810 | MGnify/ENA primary metagenome ERZ791810 (study PRJEB30046, sample SAMN00791967) | human gut metagenome | study: EMG produced TPA metagenomics assembly of the A metagenome-wide association study of gut microbiota in type 2... | reverse complement strand
CCGCTTTATGGAGCACCACGGGCCGCTGCTGGTAGAGCGCACCGTAATCGACGGGGCCCACCGGCTGGGGTGCGGGCAGCTCAGCCTCGGTGAGGAGGCCGTCCGCTGCCAGCAGACGGAAATCGATAAAGTAGGGGTTGCCGGCAAAGGCAGAAAAGCTCTGGTAGGGGCTGTCCCCGTAGCCCGTAGGGCCGATGGGGAGTATCTGCCAGTAGGTCTGCTTTGCAGCCGCAAGAAAATCGACGAAGGCAAAGGCTTCATTTCCCAGTGTGCCGATGCCGTAAGGACCCGGCAGGCTGAAGACGGGCATCAGAATGCCGCTTGCACGCATGGCTGGAACCTCCTTGTTTTAACCCTTGACAGCGCCTGCCACGACACCCTCGATGATGTACTTCTGGCAGGTCATGTAAAGGATGATGATGGGGATGATGGCGATGATGATGCAGGCCATCATGGGGGCCAGCTCGACGCGGCCATAGCCGCCGCGGAAATACTGGATCGCCATGGGAATGGTGCGGTACTTCTTGATGTCCAGCACCAGCGTGGGCAGCAGGTAGTCGTTCCAGACCCACATCGTCTCAAGGATGGCGGTGGAGATCATGGTGGGCTTGAGGATGGGGAAGACGATCTTGAAGAAGATCTGGATGGGGTTGCAGCCGTCGATCATGGCAGCCTCTTCGATCTCGATGGGGACGCTCTTCATGAAGCCGGTGAACATGAACACGGCCAGACCGGCACCGAAGCCCAGATAGATGATGCAGATGTTCCAGGGGGTGTTCAGCTTGAGGGTGTCAGCGGTCTTGGACAGGGTGAACATGACCATCTGGAAGGGGACGACCATGGAGAAGACGATGAGCAGATTCATGAAATTGCTCAGCTTGTTGTTCACGCGGGTAAGGTACCAGCCGGTCATGGAGCAGCACAGCAGGATGAGGGCCACGCTGGACACGGTGATGACGAGGCTGTAGCCCAGGCTGGACAGAAAGCCCATCTTGGTGACGCCGTAGATGTAGTTGCTAAGGCCCGCGAAGGTCTCAGCCGTAGGCAGCTGGAAGACGGTGGAAGTGGTGAAGGTGCCTTCCATTTTCAGGCTGTTCAGCAAGATCAGGACGATGGGGTAGATCCAGAGCAGGCACAGCAGGCTCATGATGACAGTGAGGATGTTGTCCCACATTTTTTTATCTTTCGGCATTACTGCTGCACCTCCTTGGAGCGGGTAAACTTGAGCTGGATGAGCGAGATGACCACGACGACGAGGAAGAACACCACGGCCTTTGCCTGGCCGATGCCCTTCCACTGAGCGCCGGAGCGGCCATAGAAGGTGTTGTAGATGTTCAGGGCCAGCATCTCACTGGCGTTGGCAGGCTCACCGGCGGTCAGGGCCACGTTCTGGTCGAACAGCTTGAAGCTGTTGGTCAGGGTGAGGAAGGTGCAGATGGTGACGCTGGGCATGACCATCGGGATCTTGATCTTGAACAGGATCTCACGGTCATTTGCGCCGTCGATCTTCGCAGCCTCGATGAGGTCGCCGGGGACGCTCTGCAGGCCCGCGACGTAGATGATCATCATGTAGCCGATCTGCTGCCAGCACATCAGGATGACCAGACCGACGAAACCGGCCTTGGCGTCCAGCGCCAGCAGAGGCTTCTGCAGGTTGGCCAGCACACCGTTGAGCAGGATCTGCCAGATGTAGCCCAGCAGGATGCCGCCGATGAGGTTCGGCATGAAGTAGACGGTGCGGAAGAGGTTGGTGCCGCGGATGCCGCGGGTGAGTACCAGCGCGATGGCGAAGGCGCACACATTGATGAGCACGGTGCTTACCACCGTAAAGGCAGCGGTGAACCCAAAGGCGTGGAGGAAGGTCTCGTCCGAAAAGACGTTGATGTAGTTCTGCAGGCCCACGAAGGTGGTTTTGCTCACGGTGGTGAAACGCTGGAAGGAAAGATAGATGCCCCAGATGAAGGGCCAGATGAAGCCGATGATGAACGCCAGCAGGGTGGGCAGTACGAACACCGGCCAATATTTACTGATGGCCTTTTGCATGATATACCTCCTGAAAAAGAAGGGGAGGCGGGCGAACACATCGCCCGCCTCCCCATTATCCAGCTATTGCGGAAGAAGGAGAACGCTTAGCCGTTGGCCAGCTTGTACTCCTTGGCCCAGCCGTCCACAAAGGCAGTGACCACATCGTCCCAGCTGCCGGTGCCTGCTGCATAAGCGGTCAGTGCAGAGCCGACGCCGTTCTTCCACTCCTCGGAAGGCATGGTGGAGAAGCACCAGTCCACGCTGGTCTTGCCAGCGGCAACGTAATCGTTGGCGATGGCGATGAGGGGGTTGGTGGAGTCCTTGGCGGCCTTGAAGGGGATGACGAAGCCCATGTCATCGGCCATAGCGGAAGTGCCCTCGTCGGAGGTGACACACCAGTTCAGGAAGTCCAGAGTAGCCTGAATGTCCTCATCGGAGGAGGTGTTGTTGACGCACCAGAAGTTCTCGGAGCCGGTGCACAGGCCCTGGTTCTCCTCGCCCTCAGCGCCGATGTAGATGGGCAGCATGCCCAGATTGTCGTCGCCCAGATCCTTCACATCGCTGTAGGCCCAGGTGCCGTTCTGGTAGAAGACGGCCTTCTTGCCCACGAACTCAGCCACGGCATCGTTGCCGGTCTTGGAAGCCAGCAGCTTGGGGTCGCAGGTGGAGTCGGTGATGTACAGGTCCCAGATCTTCTTGTAGTTGTCGAGGTAGGTGCCCTTGATGGCGTCGGTGGAGCCGATGCCGTCAGCCTTGTACTCGTAGTAGATGGGCAGGTTTGCCAGATGGGTCTTGAAGCGCCAGTCGGAAGAACCGTCCATGCCGGCGGAGGTGAAAGCACCATCGACGCCCAGCTCAGCCTTGCGGGCCTGGATGTCGTCGGCGACCTTCTTCAGGTCATCGAAGCCCTTGATGTCGTCCTGAGTGTAGCCGGCGGCGGTCAGCAGCTCCTTGTTGTAGATGATGCCGTAGGTCTCGATGACGTAAGCGATACTGGTAACGGCGTCGCCGTCCTTCAGTGCGAAGGAGTCGCTGGTCAGCTGGCCGTAGACATCGCTGCCGGACAGGTCAAGGCAGTAGTCCTTCCAGTTTGCCAGACCCACAGGGCCGTTGACCTGGAACAGGGTAGGAGCCTCGCTCTTCTCCATCTCGCTCATCAGGGTGGTCTCATACTGGCCGGAAGCGGCGGTCACGACGGTGACAGGCACGCCGGTCTGCTTGGTGTAGGAAGCAGCCAGATCCTGCCAGGCCTGATCCTGCTCGGGCTTGAAGTTCAGGTAGTAGACCTTGCCGGCAGCTGCGGGAGCGGCAGAAGCTGCGGTAGAACTGGCGGTGGAAGCAGCGGTGCTGCTGGAGGAACCACCGCAGGCAGCCAGACCGAGGGCGGCAGCAGAAGCGCCGGCGACCTTCAGGAAATTACGACGAGAGATCATTTTTTTCATAATTGTTCTCCTTCTTCATCATGTGATATACACATTCCGCCTGGCAGCGGAAATGAGACGAAATAAATCAGACAGCCCTTACGCTCTCACCGACCTGCAGCTCAGGCTGGAGGGTGATCTTCTGGGCCGGGGCACCATGCTCGATCTGCCGCACCAGCAGCTCGATGCTCTGGAGCGCGATCTGCTCGCCGGGCTGGACGATGGTGGTCATCACCGGCACACAGTAGCGGGACATCGAGATGCCGTCGAAGCCGATGACCGATATATCTTCCGGCACCCGGAACCCGGCGCTCACCAGCGCCCGGATGGCACCGAAAGCGATGACATCGCTCATGGCGAATAGGGCGGTGAACTCGGCCCGGCGGGCCAGCAGACTGTTCATGGCGTGGTAGGCAGACTCGAAATCGTAGTTGGACAGGCCGTAGAGCCGGTCGTCAAAGGTGAGCCCGGCATCCTCCATGGCATCCTGTGCGCCAAGGCGGCGCATCCGACTGGGGTAGCTGGTGGTCGGACCGCCGAGAACTGCGATCTTCCGGTGGCCCTGCGCGATGAGGTGGGAGACGGCGGTGCGGGCCGCAGCCCGGTCATCCACGCCCACCATCGAGAGGTTCGGGAAATCCAGCTCGTCGGAGACCAGCGTCGTCAGCACCGAGGGGACGGTGATGTTCGCAAAGCCCTGCTGGAAGTTCGCCACGCTGCCGCCGAGGAATATCATGCCTTTGGGCTTTATCTCCCGCAGGATCTTTTGGGCGGCGTCTATCTCGTTGGCATTCTCGTCCAGGTAGGAGACGATGCCGCTGTACCCGTAGAGGGTCGCGGCCCGCTGCAGCTGAACGAGAAAGTCCGAGAAGAAGAGGTTCCGGGTACCCTTGACCACAAAGACGAGGCTGCGGGACTGCTGGATCTTCAGCTGCCGGGCGTTGGTGTTCGGCACGAAGCCCGACTCCCGCATCATCTGAAGCACCTTTTCTTTCGTTTCGGGACGCACATCCGGCCGGTCATTGATGACGCGGGAGATGGTGCTGACGGAACAGCCGCTCAGACGGGCAATGTCTTTGATGGTCATGTTCGGCATTCCGGGAAACACCTCTCTTTCGGTCGAAGTTCTGGTTTTTACTGAAATCGTGCGGGAACGATGTCGGGAACGGTTTCAGTGACTATAGTATGGCATAATTTGTGGAATAAATCAATAACCTCAAAACACTTTTGGCAGAATTGCATAACAAATCACCCCTCCTTTGTGCAGGTTGATTTGCCCGCAGAGCGAAAAGCAAATTGATTTCCGGCAATTCCCGGTACACATCAGAATCTCCCGGGACGACCGTACTCTTTTGTAACTTTTAGAGCAAAAAAGCGCGTTCTCATGCAGGATGGATACAAGCTGAACCGACGGGCCGGAGCAAAAATAAGCCGAAAAAATCCCGGTATCCCTGCCGCCGGAGCGGAAAGGATACCGGGAATGAGATCTCTGGGGTTTACTCGGCGCGCAGGGCTTTGACGGGGTTGCACTTGGCTGCGCCGCGGGCCGGGATGATGCCGGCCAGAATGGTGAGCAGGGTAGCCAGTGCCACGAGGAAGAGGGCTGCATCCACAGGCAGGGAGGCAACGAGGGTCGAAGTGCCGGAGACTTTCTGGATGATGATGTTTCCGGGGATGAGCAGGATCTCGCTGAGGACGATGCCCATGACGCCCGAGCAGAGGCCGATGATGAAGGTCTCTGCGTTGAACACCTCGGAGACGTTCCGCTTGGAAGCGCCGATGGCGCGCAGGATGCCGATCTCCTTCCGGCGCTCGAGGACGCTGATATAGGTGATGACGCCGATCATGATGGAGGAGACGACCAGCGAGATGGAGACGAAGGCCACCATCATGCTGCTGATCATGTCCACGATCTCGGTCACGCTGGTCATCAGGGTACCCACGAGGTCGGTGTACTGCACCATCTTTTCGTCTTCACCCTTTGCAGACATCCCGGCGTTGTAGGCATCCAGCTTTTCCAGGATGACGGCCTTGCTGGCAAAGTCCTTCGGATAGATCTTGATCTGGCTGGGGGCGGCCTCGTCCGCGTAGCCGAAGGCCGTCAGGTTGGCCTCATAGGTGGCGGAAGAGGAGCGGAGGGTGGAGCGCATCAGCTCGGTCAGCTCGGAGGCGGTCATGTTGAGCTGGATGGCCTTCTGGAAAGCCGACGAGTCGATCTTGATGGCGCTCTCCATCTGGCTGCTCAGCTTGCCGATGTTCTGCTGGATAGCCGTCTTGAGCTGGGACTGTATCTGGTCCTGGAAGGTGACGATGCCCTTCTGGATGGCAGCGTCCAGCTGGCTTTTCAGCACCTCTGTGATCTGGTCGGAGTAGGTCTCCATCACGGTCCGGATGGTGGTCTGCAGAGCGCTCGAGAGCTGCCCCTGCAGCTTGTCCGGGTCAACGAGGTCTTTCATGGACTCGGCCATCAGCTTCTGGAACCGCTCGGTCTTGAGGTAGGCAGAGAAGCTCCACTTCTTGAAGTTGAGGATGCCGTTGCCGATGATATACTTTTTATAGTCCTTGAAGATCTTCTGCACGAGCTCCTGCAGTGCCTCCGGCGAGACGGAGAGGTCAAGCCCGGAGAGGGCTTCGCTGAGGTCGATGTCGGGCAGCTCGTCGATGTCGAGGGAAAAATCCGAGAAGTCGATGAGGCTGCTCAAATCGAAACTGCCGCTGCTGAGGTCGAAGGCACCGTTCAAATCGAAGTCGAGGGCATCGGCATCAAAAGAGAAGGCATTCTTGAGGGCGTTGGTGTCGATGGAGAAGAGGCTGGTCAAATCGAAGTCACGGAGGCTCTCGGCCTTGCCGAAGCTCTCGCCGGTGAGGACGTTGGTGGCGGGGTCGGCCATCTGCTGCTTCACGATGTCGCTGTCGGCAGCGTCTTTCATGACCTTCTCGGTCAGGGAGGCGGGGTAGGCGATGCCGGAGGTGAGCATGGAAGCGGAGGCGGTGTAGTCCGGCTGGACGATGCCCACGATGGTGATGTCCTCGCCGTTCTCCACCAGCTGCTTCATATAGTCCTTGTCGTCGGCCTTGCTCTTCCAGATGCCGTAGGTGTCGTCGTAGACGTAGGTGTCGGCGCTGTTCACCAGCTTGAACTTCAGGCCCATCAGCTCGTCGTAGCTGTAGGTGCGGAAGTCGCTGGGGACATCGACGTTCTGGTTCTGGGCAAACTGCTGTATCATCTTGTCCAGCTCGGCGGAGTCCCGCAGACCCATGGAGTAGAGGGCGTAGTCGGTCACAGTGCCGTATTTGCTCAGCACGGCGACACATTCGGTGGGCTTTTCGGGCCAGCGGCCGGCCTTGACTTCGTACTGGGACTTATAAAGGTCGCTGTTGGCGGGCAGCTGATAGAAAACGCTGGTGTTGCTGCCCATGCTGTTCATCAGGCTGCTGGTGACAGAGGTGGAGCCGGAACCCGAGCTTCCCAGACCCAGCATCGAGAGGGTGGAGTCCGGGTTGACCTGATGCACACTGCCGTCGGCGTCCTGCCGGTAGATCTGGGGCGAGACGCTGTAGGAATACTCGATGGAGGTGGCGTCATCCGCAATGGTGGACTCGTCGCTGTCGAGATATTTCTTTAAGGAAGTGAGGTCGTTGGACGTCAGGCCCGACACCATCTTGGTGATGAGCTGGCGGACCGAGACCATTCCCTCCACGCCGCCGGAGGTGTCCTTTTTGCCGTCCTCGTCGGTGGGCAGGCCGGTGGCTGTGGTGCCGCCGCTGCTGCCCGAGGACAGAAAGCTCGTGATGTCCACGCCGCTGCTCAGGATCTGCAGCGGGTATTCGCTCAGGGTGGAGCGCTCCATGTCGGCGATGTAGGCGTTGACGCCGGTGGACAGCGAGATGATGAGGGCGATGCCGATGATGCCGATGCTGCCCGCGAAGGCTGTGAGCAGGGTGCGGGCCTTTTTGGTGCGCAGGTTGTTGAAGCTCAGGGCCAGCGAGGTGAGCCACGACATGGACGAACGGCCCATGTTCTTATGGATGGGAGGGGCAAGCTTTGTGTCGTCCGGCTCGAAGGGGCGGGTATCGTCGGTGATAGCACCATCCCGCAGACGGACGATGCGGTTGGCATACTGCTCCGCCAGTTCGGGGTTGTGCGTGACCATGACCACGAGGCGGTCTTTTGCCACATCCTTCAGCAGCTCCATGACCTGGATGCTCGTCTCGCTGTCCAGTGCGCCGGTGGGCTCGTCGGCCAGCAGGATGTCGGGGTTGTTGACGAGGGCGCGGGCGATGGCCACGCGCTGCATCTGGCCGCCCGACATCTCGGTGGGGCGCTTGTGGAGCTGGTCTCCAAGGCCCACCTGCCGCAGCGCCTCGGCGGCACGGCGGCGGCGCTCAGCGCCCGACACGCCCGAGATGGTCAGGGCCAGTTCGACGTTGGCGAGGACGGTCTGGTGGGGGATGAGGTTATAGCTCTGGAACACGAAGCCGACGGTGTGGTTGCGGTAGGAGTCCCAGTCCCGGTCGGTGTAGCGGCGGGTGGAGATGCCGTTGATGATGAGCTCGCCGCTGTCGTAGCGGTCGAGGCCGCCGATGATGTTGAGCAGCGTGGTCTTGCCCGAGCCGCTGGGGCCGAGGATGGCGACAAATTCGCTGTCGCGCAGGTTGAGGCTGACCCCGTTGAGCGCTGCCTGTGTCAGATCGCCGGTGGTGTATTTCTTTTCGATATTGATAAGCTGAAGCATTGGCCTGCCTTTCCGGCAGCAGAACGGGGAAGTGTCTGCTGGCCTATTCCGCCCGGCATTTGTGGACGGAGAGGGAAACATAGTATCTGCTTGATTTTATCAGAAGAATATGAACATTTTATGTCGTAACGGGTGCCAAGTTCTGTGTTTTTTGCCGAAGGATGGAAAAGCGCTGCATCCTGCGCGGAAAAGCGTCCCAAATCAGGAGAATGCGGCAGATGTGTCTTGATTTTTGGAGCGGTTGATGGTATTCTTGAGACAATATCCATGTTAATATTTTCAGTGTTCCAAAATTCGACGAAAACTGACGCAAATTTGTCGTTGCAACTCCTTTCGACGCTCCATACAATTTTATACAGTATCGTATAAAATGGCTTGTCCGGCATAAGTGGAAGGGCCGGACAGATGGGGCAAGGAGGATGCAGAATGAAACAGGATATCCCGTTGGTGAGGAGATTTTCGACGCTGGAACCGTATCAGGAGGCGTATACCCTTGCCTGTTCTCTGGAGACGGAGGGACAGGGCTGCTGGCTGACCGTGAGCCGGACAAAGGCTCCGGACGACCCGGCAGACACAGCCCGTACATGGGTCCCGGCCCCGGAAGAGGAGTGCGGACGGCTGCTGCAGTTTTTGTATGAGAATTCGGTCCAGCCGGAGCTGTGGCAGGATGTTATTTCCTGCTGGTATCCGCAGGCGAAGCAGGCAGAACACCTGCAGGAAGGGAGGCGCGTCGTGTGAGCTATGAGGAACAGGACGTCATATGGCGCGTAGCGCTGGCCAGCTATGACCCCAGAGAGATGCGGGTATGGACACGCTATCTCGAGGAGCGCAACCCGGCCATCCGCTGCACGGGCTACCGCAGCAGCCGGCCGCTGCTGGAACGGCTCGAGCAGGGCGATGTGGACGTTCTGGTGCTGGGCGGCAGACTGGAGGACATGGACAGCATCCAGTTTCTGCCCAGGATACGCGGCCTTGCCCGCAAGCCTCTGGTGCTTCTGCGGGACGACGGACGCAACGAGAAGTCGGCAGTGGAGAGCCTGAGTCAGGAGGATGCATGCTACCTCATCCGTCAGGCCACACTGGAAGATATGCTGCAGGAGCTGCGCGCCCCGGCCCACCGCCCGGCGGAGAGCCTGGAAAAGCGCTGCGAGCGCATCTATCGCAGCTGGGGCGTGAGCACCTGCGACGCCAACAAGCGCTACCTGACCGGTGCGCTTCGGGTGATGATGGGCTCCGACCACCGTCTGGCCATCCGCAAGGAGATATTAGGGCCGGTGGCGGAGGAATACGGTCTCACCGTGGCGGCTGTGGACAGCGCCCTCCGGCGGCTGCTGGAGACGCTGGACGAGACCGGTACCCAGACATGGCGGGATTTTCGAAAAGAGTATGGCTTAGAGCGCAGGAAGGTGACCATCGGCCGCCTGCTTTATGCGCTGGAAAGTAGACTGAGTCAGCAGTGAGGTGCTGACCACACGACGCGGAGGTAGAGCAGAATGCGCAGGCGAAACGATGGAGCAGGAGTCTCCCCTCAGGAGGAGTTTGGGGATGTGTGCTTCCATGCCCTTGGCATCATCGACCAGAACCGGGAGTATCTGCAGATGCATCTGCTGGCGTCGGCCGACCTGCCCACCCGGCAGGCACTTTCAGACATCCAGATAGAGTCTGCCCGGCTGGACCGCACGGTACGCAATGCCATAACACTTTATCAGCTGGAAAATGAAGAGCTGAGCGAGCTGCAGCCTCTGGACCTGTGCGGTCTGCTGGAAAAGGCGGGCCGTCTGGCCCCGGACATCCAGCGGTCGCTGGAAATAACGCTCACGACGGAGAGCGGGGGCATCGAGCACTGCGCCGTCATGGGCGTCCCCGATGAGGCCGAACAGCTGCTGCTCCACCTCATCTCCAACGCGCTGCGGGCCTGCGATGCAGGCGGCAGGGTGTGGGTGAGCCTGAAACAGAAAAAGACGGGCGTCGCGCTCCGGGTAGAAGACAACGGCTGCGGCCTGATGGAGGAAGACCCTATCGAGAACAACCGCCGCTTCCTCAGCGGCGCAAAGCTGGGCCTCCGCATCTGCAAGCTCATCTGCCGCCGTGCAGGCTGGAAGCTGACGCTGACGGCCCGGCCGGGCGGCGGCACCCGGGCGCAGGTGGTGTTCCCGCTGGCCTCCTGCGAGGACATCCCGCCGGAAATGGAACTCCACTCCGGCGAGGAGAACGACATCCGCGCAGCGCGGTTCGCAAGCCGGGCGGCACAGGAGATCCTTCTGCTGCGGAGATATTGAACGAGACAAAAAGGCATCTGCAATGCGGCCGGGACGGCGCAGCGCAGATGCCTTTGCTTTGTGTGCGGGACAGGGAAGAGAGCGGAAAAATTGACAGACGGTAAAGAATCTTAGTAGAAACAGCCCGAAATTCACAGAAAAGTTTGCGAAATTAACAAAATGTTTAACTTTGAAAGGTGATTTTACTGTTTTTAAGGTGTAAAATAATCCCGAATGATTGATTGTCAGCCGGATTTGGTTTATAATACCCATGTATGCGAGTCTGAAATTTGATTCGTTAGCAAACAACTTCTGCCCGGGCCGGAGAGCCCTGTGCGCAGAGGGAGAGTGCATTGTCCTTCAGGAGGAAAAACAACTGTGAGAGTAGGTCTTGACATCGGCAGCACTACCATCAAATGCGTGGTGCTGGATGAAAACGATACCCTTTTATATTCGACGTATGAGCGCCACTACAGCCACATTCTGGAAAAGGCGCAGGAGCTGCTGCGCCGCATCGACGCAGAGCAGCTGCATGGCCGGAAAGCGCTGCTCAGCATCTCCGGCTCCGCCGGCATGGGCCTGGCCGACAGCTGCGGCGTGCCTTTCGTGCAGGAGGTGTTCTCCACCCGCGTGGCGGTCAAAAAGTTCGTCCCTGCGACGGACTGCGTCATCGAGCTGGGCGGTGAGGATGCAAAGATCCTGTTCCTGACCAACGGCACTGAAGTCCGCATGAACGGCAGCTGCGCCGGCGGCACGGGCGCTTTCATCGACCAGATGGCGACGCTGCTCAAGATGGGTGCCGATGAGATGAACAAGGCGGCCGAACAGGCCACCCGTACATACACCATCGCATCCCGCTGCGGCGTTTTCGCCAAGAGCGACGTGCAGCCCCTCATCAATCAGGGCGCAAAGACCGAGGACATCGCGGCCAGCATCTACAAGGCCGTGGTCAACCAGACCATCGCAGGTCTGGCACAGGGACGCCCCATCCAGGGCAATATCCTCTATCTGGGCGGTCCGCTGACCTTCAGCACCGTGCTGCGCAAGAGCTTCGACGAGGCACTGGGCGTCACCGGTACCTGTCCCGAGAACAGCCTGCTCTACGTTGCGCTGGGCGCTGCCCTCTACGCCGACAAGGAGTTCGTCCTCTCGGACGTGGCCGCTGCGCTGGATGAGTACGCCGCCACGGCAACCTACGCCAGCGAGCCGCCCCTTTTCGCCAGCAAGGAAGAGTACGAGGTATTCCATGCCCGCCATATGTCCCACAGCGTGCCGCGGGTGGCGTTCGGCGCCCAGTGCGGCCCGGTGCATATCGGCATCGACTCCGGCTCCACTACCGTCAAGCTGGTGGTCGTGGACGAGCAGAGCCAGATCCTCTACACCAACTATCAGCCGAACCTCGGCAACCCGCTGCCTCTTATCCGGCAGCAGCTGCTGAAACTCTATAAAGAGCACCCCGGCCTCAAGGTGGCCAGCGTGACCACCACCGGCTACGGCGAAGAGCTGGTCAAGAACGCCTTCCGCTGCGACTTCGGGCTCGTGGAGACCGTGGCCCACTTCACGGCAGCAAAATACTTCATGCCGGACGTGGACTTCATCATCGACATCGGCGGTCAGGACATGAAGTGCTTCAAGATCGAGGATGGTGCCATCAGCAACATCTTCCTGAACGAAGCCTGCTCTTCCGGCTGCGGCAGCTTTTTGCAGACCTTCGCGCAGGCACTGGGCTACGACGTCAAGGAGTTCGCGGCCCTCGGCCTCTTCGCCGACCGCCCCGTGGACCTGGGCAGCCGCTGCACCGTCTTCATGAACAGCTCGGTCAAGCAGGCCCAGAAGGACGGCGCGTCCATCGAGAACATCTCGGCAGGTCTGTCCATCAGCGTCGTCAAGAACGCGCTGTACAAGGTCATCCGTGCGTCCAGCCCCGAAGAGCTGGGCCGGAAGATCGTCGTGCAGGGCGGTACGTTCTACAATGAGGCCGTCCTCCGCGCCTTCGAGAAGGAGATGGGCGTTGAGGTCATCCGCCCCGACATCGCCGGTCTGATGGGCGCTTACGGTGCGGCCCTCTTCGGCCTGCGCCAGTGCCGCAAGAACGGCCAGACCACCTCCGCCATGATGAGCGAGGAAGAGCTGGAGAGCTTCGACCAGAAAGTCGTCAGCGTCAAGTGCGGCGGCTGCGGCAACCACTGCCAGCTCACCGTCAACACCTTCGCCGATGGCCGCAAGTTCATTTCCGGCAACCGCTGCGACAAGCCCGTCACCGGCAAGAGCGAGGACAACAGCCTCAACCTCTACGCCTACAAGCAGCAGCTTCTGGCCAGCTATAAGCCCGTGGCCGGAAAGCGCGGCTCCATCGGCATCCCGCTCTGCCTGAATATGTACGAGCTGCTGCCCTTCTGGTACGCCTTTTGGACCAAGCTGGGCTTTGCCGTCCACACCAGCCCGGTGTCCAGCCGCGGCCTCTATCTGGCCGGTCAGGCTACCATCCCCAGCGACACCGCCTGCTTCCCGGCCAAGCTCAGCCATGGCCACATCAAGGCCCTGACCCAGATGCATCTGGACGCCATCTTCTACCCCTGCCTGACCTACAACATCGACGAGGGTCTGGGCGACAACCACTACAACTGCCCCGTCGTGGCCTACTACCCCGAAGTCCTCGCCGGCAACTGCCCCGAGCTGGAAGGCCAGAAGTTCATCTACGACTACGTCGGCATCCATCGCCCGAAGGATTTCGTCCACAAGATGGCGAAGGACGTGCTGCCCAAGTATTTCGGCGGCATCTCCGAGAAGGAAGTGCAGGAGGCTGCCAACGCTGCCTACGCTGAGTATGAAGCCCACATGGCACAGATCCGGGTCAAGGGCAGCGAGATCATAGATGAGGCCCGCCGTCAGGGCAGGCGGATCATCGTGCTGGCCGGACGCCCCTACCATGTGGACCCGGAGATCAACCACGGCATCGACCACCTCATCACCCGCCACGGCGCGGCGGTGGTCACCGAGGACAGCATCTCCAACCGCGTGGAGAAGTTCCCCACCAGTGTGCTGAATCAGTGGACTTACCACAGCCGCCTCTATGCCGCCGCCAAGTACTGCACTACCCAGAACGATATGGACCTGGTGCAGCTGGTGTCCTTCGGCTGCGGCGTGGACGCCATTACCACCGACGAGACCCGCGAGATCCTGCAGGAGGGCGGCAAGCTCTACACCCAGCTGAAAATTGACGAGATCACAAACCTGGGCGCGGTCAATATCCGCCTGCGCAGCCTGTTCGCCGCGCTGGATGAGCGAGACGAAGATAAGAAGTAACATAGGAGGAACCTATGGAATACAATTACCCCAAATTCACCCCGGAGATGAAGAAAACTCACACCATCCTCATCCCCAACATGGCCATCACCCAGTTCCGCCTGCTGGAATACGCCCTGCGCTATGACGGCTACAAGTGCGAGATCCTGGGCAACTGCGGCAGCGCTGTGGCGCAGCTGGGCCTGAAGTATGTCCACAACGACACCTGCTATCCGGCACTGCTGGTCATTGGCCAGTTCCTCGATGCGCTGAACAGCGGCAAGTACGACCTCGAGCACACGGCCCTGCTCATCACCCAGACGGGCGGCGGCTGCCGTGCCTCCAACTACATCCACCTGCTCCGCAAGGCGCTGGTCAAGGCAGGCTATCCGAACATCCCGGTGGCCAGCCTGAACTTCTCGGGTCTCGAGAAGGACAGCGGCTTCCAGATGACTCTGCCTCTGGCCCGCCGGGCCATCGCCAGCGTGTTCTACGGCGATATGCTCTGCGCCCTGCGCAATCAGGTCGCTCCGTATGAGAACGAGAAGGGCGCTGCCGATAAGATGGTAGACCTCTGGGTCCAGCGTCTGGGCCGTGTGCTGCTGGCGGGCAAGGGTTTCACCTCCCGCGAGATGAAGCACACCTTCCCCCTCATCGCAAGGGACTTTAAGTCCATTCCCGTCACCCGTGTGCCGAAGGTCAAAGTCGGCGTCGTGGGCGAAATTTACGTCAAGTACAGCCCGCTGGGCAACAACGACCTGCAGAAGTTCCTCGAGAGCCAGGACTGCGAGGTCAACTTCCCGGGTCTGATGGGTTTTGTGCAGTACTGCATCTTCAACATGGGCGAGGACCATGTCCTCTACGGCGGCAAGCTGGCCATGAAGATGGGTACCGACCAGCTGCTCAACTGGCTGGACAGCGTGGAGCGCTCCATGCTCAAGGCCGAGGCCGACGCCGGGTTCTACGCTCCCGGCCCCTTCAAGGAGCTGGTGGAAAAGCCCGAGGGGGTCATCTCGCTGGGTGCCAAGATGGGCGAGGGCTGGCTGCTGACGGCTGAGATGATCGAGCTGGTACAGGGCGGTTACGGCAACATCGTCTGCGCACAGCCTTTTGGCTGCCTGCCGAACCACATCGTGGGCAAGGGCATGGTAAACAAGATCCGCGCGATGTACCCCAGCGCCAACATCACCCCCATCGACTACGACCCCAGCGCCACCAGGGTCAATCAGGAGAACCGCATCAAACTGATGCTGGCCGTAGCAAAGGAGCGTCTGAACGCCCCTGCCGAGGCGAAGCCCCTGACCGCCGAGGAGATCGCGGGCGGTGCGCCCAGCCTGTCTCACGTCTGAGAAACTACAGAAGAAACAAAGAAGCCGCACGGTACAGTTTTTCGCTGTACTGTGCGGCTTTTCTTATGCGCCGGAGCGCTTATTTCTTGTGATACTTGCGGTCTTCCTGCTCATAGGCGGGCTCGCAGGTGAGGTACATTCCCAGACGCTTGATGGTGTCCGTATCCACGCTGGACAGGATGACCGTGGAGTGCATGTCACAGCCCTTGAGCTTGGAGAGCTGCTGCAGAGCGACAGCAGCCGTCTCATTCTCGGCGGCAGAGCTGGACAGCGCGATCAGGATCTCATCGGTGTGCAGGCGGGGATTCCGGCTGCCGAGGTAGTTGGTCTTGAGGGTCTGGATGGGCTCGATGGCGCGGGCGGAGACCAAATCGATCTCATGGTCGATGCCGGCCAGCTTCTTGAGGGCGTTGAGCAGGGCAGAAGAGGCTGCGCCCAGCAGGGGACCGTTCTTGCCGGTGACGACGGTGCCGTCCGGCAGCTCGATGGCGGCAGCGGGTGCGCCGCCGGTGCGCTCGGCCACGGCGTGAGCCTGCTTTTCCACGGCACGGTCGCCGACAGCCAGACCGGCCTGATTCAGCAGCAGCTCAAGTTTGAACAGCTCGTTTTCGACATTCTTGCCGGTCTTCTGGTCACAGAGCGCCTTGAAATAGCGGCGGATGATCTCGTTGCGGGAGGCCTCGCGGCAGGCTTCGTCGTCCACGATGCAGTTGCCGGCCATGTTCACGCCCATGTCCGTGGGGGACTTGTAGGGGCTCTTGCCCGCGATGAGCTCGAACATCGCGTTGACCACTGGGAAGATCTCGATGTCGCGGTTGTAGTTGACGGTGGTGACGCCGTAGGCCTCCAGATGGAAGGGGTCGATCATGTTCACGTCGTTCAGGTCGGCGGTAGCGGCCTCGTAGGCGAGGTTGACCGGGTGCTTGAGGGGCAGGTTCCAGATGGGGAAGGTCTCAAACTTGGCGTAACCGGCCTTGACGCCCCGCTTGTGCTCGTGGTAGAGCTGGGACAGGCAGGTGGCCATCTTGCCGCTGCCGGGGCCGGGGGCCGTGATGACGACGAGGGGACGCTGGGTCTCGATGTAGTCGTTCTTGCCGTAGCCCTCGTCGCTGACGATGCGGGCCACATCGTTGGGGTAGCCGGGGATCTTATAGTGGCGGAAGGTGCGCACGCCCACGCTGTTCAGCTTGTGCTCAAAGGCTTCGACCTCGGGGGCGGCGGTGTACATGGTCACGCAGACGCTGCCCACGAACAGGCCCATGCCCTGGAAGGCGTCGATGAGGCGGAGAACGTCGAGGTCGTAGGTGATGCCGTAGTCGCCGCGCACCTTGCTGCTGATGATGTCCTGCGCGCTGATGACGATGACGATCTCGGCCTGCTCCTTGAGCTGCAGCAGCATCTGCAGCTTGGAGTCCGGCTCAAAGCCCGGCAGCACGCGGGAGGCGTGGTAGTCGTCGAACAGCTTGCCGCCAAACTCGAGGTAGAGCTTGTTGTCGAACTGTGCGATGCGCTCCCGGATGTGCTGGGACTGCATCTGAAGATATTTCGCGTTGTCAAAGCCTTTTTTCATGGAATGCTCCTCTTCCTGATCTTACAACTTCATCTCCGGCACGTCGGTGGTGCGGCGGGCCGAAGTATCACACAAACACCTTATAGTATAGCATACGACAGGCTTCGGCGCAATTATTTTTTGAAAGCTTCCTCGTGCGCTGAGATTGTAAAATAAACGCAAGAGAAAACGCAAGAGAAATCTAGCGGATTCTCTTGCGTTATTTTTTTGCGCATTTTTTAGGAAGCGAGGGAAAAGAAGTGGCAAGGCACATGACGCTGGAAGACCGCAAGGTTTTGGAAGCCCGGTACAACAACGGCCAGAGCATCACGGGAATCGCCCGTGCCATGTCGTTTAACTGGTCCACTATTTACAGAGAACTGCAGCGTGGTGATACTGGCGAGATTGACAGCAACGGACGTGCGGGCTACAGTGCAGAACTGGGGCAGATGCGGATTTACAATGCAAAGCAGCGGTTGCGGGATCGAGAATACCCCGGCGGGCTGAAAGGATGAAAGCACAGACGTTCGAGTTGAACCATTGCTACAATGCGGACTGCATGAAAGCAATGGTTGCTTTCCCGGATGGCTACTTTGATCTCGCCGTGGTAGACCCTCCATATTTCAGCGGACCTGAACGCCGCGGCTTCTATGGCTCAAAGGTTAGTCGGATCGGAGTGCATCGGGACTACCCGGTATCTCCTGTGTGGGAAGTGCCGGGAAAAGCGTATTTTGATGAACTGATGCGTGTGAGCCGACACTATATTATATGGGGCTGCAACTATTTCAGCTATGGCTTTGCTCCGGGGCGTATCGTATGGGATAAGTGCAACCAAGCGACAAGTTTTTCCGACTGCGAGATTGCAGCAACGGACCTGCTCAAGACGGTGCGGCTATTCCGCTATATGTGGAGCGGGATGATGCAGGGCAAGAGCATTTCCGAAGGGCATATCATGCAGGGAAACAAAAGCCTGAATGAAGTACGAATTCACCCAACGCAGAAGCCGATTGTTCTGTATGACTGGATTTTTCAGAATTTCGCAAAGCCTGGACAGAAAGTTCTTGATACTCACCTCGGAAGTGGCAGCAGCAGAATTGCCGCCTATGAAGCGGGTGTTGACTTTATCGGCTTTGAAATCGACCCGTTCTATTTCAAGACGCAGGAAGAACGCTTTGCGAATTACACGAACCAAACCAGTTTATTTCACATGAGGTAGAAAAATGCTTGAACTTGCAATCTGGCTATATCACATCGGCACCCCTGATCTGGCGGTGAGGATTGCGACAGATGTGGCGACGGCTCTTTTTCTTTTGTGGGGCATCTTGAACTACTACGAAAAAAAAAGAAGCTCAGGAGGCATTTCGTGAGATGTCCAGATCAGCTAGATACTGGAAGATGGTATCGGAACACAGATGGAGTACGATAAAGGAACTCATGGAGAGACTGCACAGATGGAATGGATCGGGGAAATCGTAACGGCTGGGATTATTACGGTGATTGCCTGCGCCGGAATCTTTGAGCTGCTGGAACGCCGTAAGCGGGCAGTGTTCAAAGAGCAGATTCACGATCTGGCGCAGAAGTACATAGACAAGATGAAACAGGAAGAACACGTTAAGAAGTGAGCTTCCGGGCATGGGCAGACCTACCCGCCCACCATGCGGCTAGTCTATCTAGGGGGCGGCCGCCCGGCTACCGTAAGGCCGGGACCCTACCTGCTGGGGGCAGAAAGAATACAGCGGGGCGGCCCGCATGGGTGGCGGCTACCTGTCCGATGCCGCCTTTTTATCTGGTACGGCCAGTGCAGGAGGGGGGCGCGTTCCCTTCCGCCCGGTGCTAACCCCGGGGCGTACCGCCAAAGACCGAACATCCACCCACCAAAGAAAGGACTATGATATGAACGACGAAAAGAAAATTGGCTTTTCCGTAGAACTGGAAAACAACCATGTTGACCTGTGGGCACATGGTGACGATGAAACGCTGGTGAACCTTGCCGTTGCAGCGACAGCGAACATTGTTGCTGCGGCTTGCGGCAATGACGTGAATGAGGCCGAAAAGCTGCTGCAGGATGTGAAGATCGGGCTGGATGCAGCACTCGATCAGGCGTTGGAGCATCCTACCCAGGAAATCAACCCGGAAGACTTCAAGGCTATTGGTCCCGCTGATCTGCCTGCCAAACCTCTGGGCAAGGCTTGATTTCGGAGGAACACGGCATGGAAGGACAAGGCGTATATTCCCCGAAAGAACAGTACAAGCAGATGTTTATTGAGGCGGTCGGGAAGAGACCTGGTAGCATGGTGATGTGGCGAGTGCTTGACGAAATTGGCTTTTTCAACAGCCCGGCCAGCGCAAATCATCACCTGAACGTACCGGGCGGTCTGCTGATCCACTCCCTCAATGTGGCAAAGGCTGCAATGGAGCTGTGCGAGACAGAACGGTTCGCACAGTGCGATAAGAACGCTGTGCTGACTGCCGCCCTGCTGCACGATGTCTGCAAGGCTGGGAAGTACATTGCAAAGCCGGAGGGAGGGTATCGGTACAGAGACACCCGGATGCTGGGGCATGGTGAAGAATCGGTCATCCTGATTCAGCACTGGATGTACCTCACGGAAAAAGAGACGCTGGCGATCCGCTGGCACATGGGTGCCTACACCGGGCAGCAGGACTGGGATACCCTGAGCAAAGTATATGACAGCTGCCCAGAGGCTCTGTGCGTTCACATGGCGGATATGATCGCCACGCACATTATGGAGGTAGAAAAGTGAGCGGGTATACCGCCTATCTTGAACTTCCGAGCGGTGAGCGAATAGAGCTACCAGCAACCATGCCGGACATTACAGAGGCAGACAGCCCTCTATGGGATGGAAAATTTGAACTGCCAGAAGCCGTAAAAGAAATGCTCAAGTGGGCAGATGAAGCGGCTAAAGAATGGGATAGTGATCTTTACTTCCTCGAAGGTTGGTTGAAACCTCGGCGGCGGATCAACTTCAACCCGCCGGAGCACTGGGAGGCGGTGCAGGACAAACGCTGCAACACATCCCCGCTTGGACGGTGCAGCTACCTATATAAAGCAAGGAGGGTCAAGAGTTTGGCAAGGAGCGTACATATCGGAATTGCCCCACACAGGGGCACAAAGAAGAATGACGTAGAACAGTGCAAGCACACGTTCAAGATCACCGCTGCGCGATGTGCTCCGTGCAGCGGCTACAACGTGGAGTGCAAGCACTATGAGGGAAACGATGCTGCTGATACAAAGCATTGTCCCCGGTAGAACGATAGGCAGCCCTGCCCGCAGAAGCGGGGCTGCTTTTTATGTGGCGCGGGGTGCCTTTCTGGTACAGGGGCACTGTGAATGGGGCCGAACCCCATCTGCGCCTGCTTAACGCTTTCCATGAAAGCCGGGCACGGCCATGAAGTCAGCCGCCCGGCACGGCGGAGCGGTGCTGTACAGCAGCGTCCTCCTTTCCGTTCAAGCCCGATGCAAAACCGGGCTGCCGTTCTTGCCGAAGCCGCACCCGCATGGATATGACGGGAACGGGTGCGCCGCAGTGTGAGCGCAGAAACACCCTGTTCAACTTGCTCAGGCCAAAAGCAACAGGCCATTGCAGTGGCCGTCCCGCTCTGTACCTCTCTTACGGAGCGGGTCTGATATGCGAGCGCAGGGTGCCGCCTGTTTCCGATTCCCCATCATCAACAGGCGGGCCGGTTCGATGCCGGCCGTTCGCACAAGAAAAGAGGACAACTATGGAAATCAAATGCTTGACCCAGGACTTCCCGCAGGGAAAACGGGTATACGATGCGGACGGCGTAGCTCCTTCGCTGATGCACACCGCCAGCACCATGCGGTCGCAGGCCATTCTGGTTCGAGGGGGGGCAGCGGCGTGAACGCTGAGAAAGACGTGTGCTGCATTGCATCCACCCAGACTAACGCCGAACGCCTGATGAATACAGCACCAACCCTGAGCCGTGACAAGGACAGAACCATTGTAGGCTACAACTCGTTCTGCCTTGCCGGGAACTTCGTTGATCGAAACACAAACCAAAATGGAAGTGGTGTCCGGGAAAATGCCTCGTTCACGCTGAACACGCAAGACCGTCATGCGGTGGCATACGATGCAAGAAACAGCCGTCTGAATGGCACGGTGAGCGGAACGCTCCAAGCGAAAGAATCAGGGGGATGGAGTTTGAATTACATCAACCCGGTCATTCAGCCGGATGTGCTGCGCCTGCCGGAATGGATCGTGCGCCGCCTGTTGCCGATGGAGTGTGGACGATTGCAGGGCTTTCCAGATGGATGGGGAGAAATTGCACCGCTGGCGAATGAAACGGAAATCCAGTTCTGGCGGGAAGTGTATCTGAGAAACTGCAAGATCAAAGGGCAGAAGCCAAAGAAGATAATTGCACGGGCAGATGGAGCCAGAAGCGATGCCGCTGTGAAGAAATGGCACGACGAGCTGCACAGTCCGTCGGCGGAGTATTCCATGTGGGGCAACGGCATGGCCTTGCCGAATGCCCTGTTCTTCGTCAAAAATGCTTTCCGGGAATTGGGGAAGCCTGCGGCGGAGGTGAAGCTGGGCAGCCTGTTCGATGGAAGCGGGACCATGCCGCTGTGTGCCGTGATGTGCGGCGGGCGGGCTGTGTGGGCAAGCGAAGTGGAGCCTTACCCGATTGCTGTTACCAAGACACACCTGCCGGAGATGCAACACCTCGGCAGTATAACGGACATCAAAGGAAGTCGAATCGAGCCGGTGGACATCATCACCTTCGGTTCTCCTTGCCAAGACCTGAGCATTGCAGGCAAGCGCAAAGGACTGGGTGGCGACCGAAGCTGCCTGTTCTATGAGGCAATCCGGGTCATCCGGGAAATGCTGTCGGCCACCGGCGGAAGGTATCCGCGCTTTGTCATTTGGGAAAATGTGCCGGGCGCACTGTCGTCGCATGACGGAAAGGATTTTGAAATTGTTCTCAACGAACTTCTGCACCTCAGAGATTTTGCCGGAGGTGGAACAGATAAGCCTATTCGCCAGCATGGAAAATGGGCAAAGGCTGTGTCCTACGGAGCTGTTGCCTATCGAATTGTCAACGCTCAATATTGGGGAATCCCCCACCGTCGCCGAAGAATATATGCTGTCTGCGATACTCGTGGAGAAGCCGCCACGATGGTCGCTTTTGAGCGTGGCGGCACTGAATGGCATTTTAGACCGTGCCTCCCGGAGGGGGGGCAGACCGTTGCCTGCCTTGCTCCTGACTGCTATTCATGGCATGATCGCATGGTGGAAGCAGGAGAGCTCCGAGGGGGGGCAGAACGAGCCTACACCCTGAAAATCCGGCAAGGCTGTGAGGGCGGCGGCAAAGGTCCGCTGGTGCAGACTGAACTTTCCGCAACGCTGGCGACACGCCAAGACCAAAGCTTGATCCAACGTGCTGCCGGGTTTGACCTTGGAAATTCTGGCGGAATCGGCTATTCAGAAGAATGCAGCCCGACACTGATGACCGGGGCGGGCGGAAACAAAACGGCTGTTGTACAGAATCAAAGACTGATGGAATCTCTGGTGCTAAACGACCAAGGCGGGAAAAACATGGATGTTTCTGTAAATGTAACAGGAACGCTCCGCGCACAAACACACGGGCACCCGCCTGTTGTGTTCCAAAAATCGGAGGATGAAGGAAATGAGACCTGATACCCTGTCGAAGCTGGCTGTATCTGTTGCGATTTGCGCGGCAGCTGCCAGCAGCGTTGCCGTTGGACTGGCAAACAGCCGGATTGACGACCTGGAAATCCAGCGGGATATTTACAAATCCCGCGCGGAGGACTGGGAAGGAACCGCCGGAGTTATCGCCCAGTATGCAGACGATCTGGCGGACGAGTTGAAAATTAGGGGTGCGCTGGATAAAAAGTTGGTTGTCGAGTATGCCGGGGTTTTCGAGTGTACCGCATACTGCACCGAGAAATACCAGCACATCTGCGGCACGGGCACGGGGATCACCGCCAGCGGGCAGCCAATCCAAGCGGATGTAACTGTGGCGGCAGACCAGACGCTTCTCCCTTATGGCACGGTGGTCTACATCGAAGATGTTGGAATCCGCATTGTGCAGGACAAGGGCGCAGGGGTACAGGGCAACCATATCGACGTTGCCGTTTCCGGCAGCCATGAAGACGCTTTGAAATGGACAGGCTACGGCGAACACCGGGTCTGGATCATCAAGGAGGCCGGCTGATATGCAAAAAGCGATTGCCATTGATTTCGATGGAACGCTTTGCACAAATGATTATCCCAATATCGGAGAGCCGAACTGGGAAATCATAGCAGAAGCGAAGATGGAACAGGCAAATGGCGCAGGGCTGATCCTCTGGACCTGTCGAGAAGGTGAAATGCTGGATGCCGCTTTGAAAGCCTGCGAGGAGTGGGAATTACACTTCGATGTGGTAAATGAAAGCCTGCCGTCTTGGAAAAAAGAATATGGAAATAACCCGCGGAAAGTTGGAGCATCCGAATATTGGGATGATCGCTCCGTTCGGGTACGGAATGGACGTTTTGAGCATCCAGAGAATTTAAGCAAATACTCTGGATTGGACGTGGCGGACGAATCCGAAGCAGTGGCGGTCATGGAAATCGGAGAAGATGTTCTTGAGAAATTGGCAAAGACAGTTGGAGTAGAACGCGAACCCGGTGAATCTTGGCGTAGGCTGCGGAGAAGAACGGTTGAACAGATGGTAAAGGCGGTGAGATAAACATGGATTTCCCGGATAAAAAGTATTCCGTAATCTATGCTGATCCGCCGTGGAGCTACCGTCAGTGTGGAACAGGGCCTAAAAGCCGGGGCAATGCGGCTCAGCACTATCACACAATGACGACGGATGACATCTGCGCATTGCCGGTCAATGACCTGGCGGGGGGGGGGGCACGGCCTGCTTCATGTGGGCTACGTTTCCACAAATTGCCGATGCTCTGCGAGTTATGGAGGCGTGGGGGTTTGAGTACAAGACCTGCGCCTTTGTTTGGATCAAGAAAAACCGCAAGAGCGATACAAATTTTTGGGGCATGGGGGCTTACACGAGGGCAAATGCGGAAATCTGTTTGCTTGGTGTAACGCCTGGATTCAAGGCCGCTGATCGGGTCAAGAGCCATGCTGTACATCAAGTGATTGAAACACCGATACAAGAACATAGTGCAAAGCCGGACGAAACGCGTAAGCGAATTGTAGAATTGCTGGGAGATGTTCCTCGTATTGAATTGTTCGCCCGAAGGCGTACTCCTGGTTGGGATGCGTGGGGCGATGAATTAGAATAGAAAGGAATCGACATGAAAGTAAGAAGAACCGAGAAAATCAAGGTTGACCTGTTCCGGGTAGGCGATGTCATTCGCTTTAAGCTGTCCGATGGTGAAAAGGTAGAGATGCTGGCTGTCAAGGAGGAAAAAGACGGTATGATCTTCTGCTTTGCGGACTGCCTGGCAAAGGAATACAGCATGAACGCACAGAACACCAATGCGGGCGGCTGGGATGCCTCCGACTTGAGGAAGAAGCTGAACGGTGAAATCCTTGACCGCTTCCCCCAGAAAATCAGGAAGCTGTTGCTGCCTTTTGAAAACGGAGACCTGCTGCGCCTGCCGACGGAAAAGGAAATCTTCGGCTCAAACCCGTGTGGTGAAGATGAACCCGAAAGCGTGAGCCAATGGAAGCCGATGAAGCAGCGGAAGAATCGCATTGCTTCCCAGGGCTTGAACGGCGGATGGGAATGGTACTGGCTCAAGAATCGGGTGCAGAACTCGGCAGCCTATTTCGCCAGCGCGGGCGGCAGCGGGGATTGCGACTGCAACGGCGCCTCGCTTGGGGCTGGTGTCCGCCCCGTCGCCAAGATCAAGAATCCCATATCCGCACCTGCCTGTCAGGTGCGGAACGATGAAGACGAGCAGGAAGGTTGAGGTAAAAATCATGGATGGACTGGTTAAAACTCTCGGTACGGTTCTGCTTCTGCTGGCCGCGGCAATTTGGGCGGCGGTTCTGCTGCTGGCACCCGCTGCGCTGGCTAAACTCTGCTGGCTGTATCTGTTCGCATGAGGCTGGCCGGGATGAAAACGTATGAAGTGGTCTTGAAAGGCTGTGGCCGTGGCTTGCCGTGCTGGTTGATATACCGGGTCACGGCAGAATCCGCGGAAGAAGCTATTTGCAAGGCAAAGAAGCAAGCCGCAGAACACTACATAGAATTTGAGTGGTTTGAAGTTCAGGCCATTGGAGAGGTACACACATGAAAATTGCAGCGATTGCCAAAGTAATTAAAGACCGTGGCTCCTGCCGCCTGTACAGGGTGCATGGAGCGGACGATCTTGAAACAAAGTTCTACATCGGCACAAATTCTGAAATCTACTCGCTGGAAGGGTTCCCTAAACCGTGGAGCGAAGCAGAGGTTATGACGATGCTCGGGATTGAGAAAAAGAAGTGGGAAGATGTGATATACACCGCATACGACTGCAACGCCATTACGGACGTCTGCGGCCTGAACCTCGAAGACGCTGTTCAGAATGAGGTTGAGTGCAAAACCAGCTATATCAATCTGAACATCGGCGGGGCACTTCTCATGGGGCTGACAGACCCGGACGAGAAGACCATAGATTTTATCGCTGCCAGCAAGCTGGTTCCCGTTATGGACGAGATCAAGAAAAGCGACTACACCAACTACTGCTTGCGCCGTGCGGCGAATGGCTCTCGGTACTATGTTATCCGGGACGGCATGATCGTGCGGGCAGCACTTCTGCCCGTCAATCTGTCCGGCAATTTGCTGGAAACGATGCAGAAGATGGTGAACATGGCTCGGGCAACGGCACAACTGTGCAAAACGGAGGACAAAGAGGCAGAATGATTTTAGCGAAAGAGGCAATCGAGAAAGCAGTCAACTGGTGGGCGGAAAGGTTACTCGAAAATCGACCGCACAGCAATGGAGACGACAGTTTCACTTCCGTTACTGCGTGTCTCCTTGCTGACATGGGGCGACAGAACATAACATCGGATCAAGCGGATACGTTCAAAAAAACCTTGGCAAAACGCATGGCGGAATACGCAGAAAGTGGGAGGTTTAGCCACTTCTCCATTATGAGCGATTACGGTCCGTGCGGGATGCTGGCCGATGCTGCCAATGAAGCGGGCATCAGTGCCGCAAACTTCCCGTTTAAGACAACGATGTTTCTTACGGAAAAAGACGGCATTATTGTGCGCAATGGATATGGCGCACCGGCCGTCAAGCTATGGGGGTAACGACATGGGCGAGAAAAAGAACGCGCCGGCAGAGATCGAGAAAGTCACCATAACCATGAGCCGCCCGGTGGCCGAGGCAGTAGCAAAAGCCTGCGAGATGTACCTTCGTCTGCACATGGGTCAGTTTGAAGACCTGACAGACGAACTCTGCATGGCAAAGTTCTACGCTGCTCTGGAAAACGATTCGTTTACCAGTAAAGAAGAGCACGATGAAATTTTCCATATCTCGATCGACCGACGGAACATCATGCAGGAAGAAGTGGACAAGCTGTACAAAAGATATGTTCTTTCCGCCCCGCTTGATTACTGCATGAGAATCCCGTACCGGGCAGAGCAGGTCTGGCTTGCAATCCGTCACGCTCTGGCATGGCACGATAACCCGAAGGGCGACTACACGGTTCAGTATGACAAGCCGCTCAACCGTTCGGATCAGCCGCAGCCGATGGTGCAGTTGTACGAGGCACCCACAGAGGGAAAGTCTGTCTGTGATGGCAAGTGTGCAGTGTGTGGGAGGTACTGAAATGAGTACGGCATTATTCAATCTGGACAGTGACGGAACACTGGAAATCCTCATATCCAGAGCAAACATCAAGAAGATAACACGGGTGATGATCGCAGAGCCGGGTAGGAAAACAGCAAAAAACTTCCTTCTCGATACACAGCCGCTGGAATCGGAATGGGAATTGAATCCAGGCCGGTGCACCTGTGAGCATTTCCGTTGCAAGAAATGCCATTTCATCAACTGTGTGGCAGTTAAATACTGCGGTGAGTGCGGAGCGAAGATGAAAAATGCAGGCGTAAAGCCGGAAGATTTGCCGTTACCGCTGCCTGAGAAAAAGCACGGTAAAATGGAGATTAGCGATGAGGCTGCCCGTGCGACATTCGACAGATTTGAGGTGCCGCTATGAGTGAGATAGAATTTGAAAAGACCTGCTGCACCTGCCGATGGCACGAAAGCTATACCTGGGTCTGCTTCAATGGTCTGTCGCTGAACTGCACCGATGTCACCGACGTTGAGGACAGCTGCGAACACTGGGAAAAGCGGACGGACGACAACGGCATTGAAGACTACGAGGTAAACTGAAATGACAACCAAGAGAATGAAAAAGCTCCTGATGGGCATGGGGCTGTCCCGGAACCAGGCAACCCGGATGATTCAGGAGCAGCGCACCGAAGGATCGAAGGACGTGAGCAACGCTCTTTACTTCCACGTCTTCCAAAAGAACTTCTATCCGATTGTGTCCAACTGCGGCGGCGAGGTGCTGCCCTATCTCAACAGCTTCGTTTTGAAGTGACTACAGGTTGAAGTCGTTTCCAGAGAATAAGCAAGCCCGTCGTAAAATTGCCGCCCTGACGAGGCGGCAAGGGGCTTGTATACCGAGGATAAACTAAGGGACAAGGGAGCAGCGGCTTGCTTAAAGTTTGCTTAGAGCTTGATTAGAAGCAGCCGTTCCCGTGACGGGGGTACAGGGGGAACCCCCTGTATTGTCTCCCCGCGGCAGTAGGGCGTAACGGACAGCAGAGCTTGCCGGAGCGGGGGCGGGGGCAAGCATAGAAGTACACGGGCAGCGGGCGGTTTGGCCTTTATTCAGCAAATTGGACGTTTACGGGAAGGAGGACGTAGTGGGTATGGGCGGCGGCTTTTATGTCAGAGAACAGAAATACATCTGCGGCAAAAATTATGCCACTGCGCCCACCATGCAGGCGGAGTTTTTCGAGGTTTCCGAGAAGGAACATAAGGCCAGCACCCGGCGGAAGAAAGAACTCGCCACCAGTCTGGCGAAGGAAGCCTACAACCTCCGCAAATCTGGCCGCTACCTGGTTCTGCTGGTAAATACGAACTTCCGGCCCGGTGATTTCTCGGTTACATACACCTACGACGACGATCATCACCCTGCCCCAAATGACCTCGCCCGGGCTGACCGGGATTTCTCCAATGCAATCAAGAAGCTGTACCGCCTTTGCGATAAACAGGGCATCCAGCGTCCAAAGTGGGTCGTGGTGACGGAGTATTGCACTGTGGACCCTGTAACAGGTGAAGTTTTGGGGCGGCACCATCACCATGTCATTATGACGCACCCGGCGGGGCTGACCCGGGAAATGGTAGAACAGGCGTGGAATGGCCGGGGAATGGCCCGGTGTGAGCCGCTGCACTTCGACCACAACAGCGTGGAGAGCCTTGCCCGGTATATCGTGAAGAACCGCCGCTGCAAACGGCACTGGCGGCAGAGCCACGGCCTGCAGCCGCCAAAAATGCCCAGACCGAACGACAACAAAATGAACCGCTCAAAACTGAAAGACGTGTGCGAAAACTGTCTGGAAGACCGGGCGTACTGGGAGCGGATGTATCCGGGGTATACCCTGCATCGGTGCGAAGTCACCATCACGGGCAATTCAACCCGTCACCTGATCGTGAGCCTGTACCGCAAAGAGCCGCCGAAGAACAAGAACAGGAGGAACCAGCCGTGAGTACAAGACTGGAACTGGAAGACCTGCCGCCTCGATACCGTGCCCAAGCGGAGAAGCAAATAGCCGACCGCAGCGCAAGAAAAGCCCCGGCGGGGGCAGTATCGCTGGAAGTTGCCGCCAAGACTGCCGGGGAGATCGGGAAGGTCTTCGAGAGCAAGGGCGAGTATGATTTTTACATTGGCACAGTGCTGCCGGGCATCCAGTCCGGCAGGATCATCAAGGCAACGCCGCACGTTGCCTTTCCTTTGCTACCCGCAAAGGATTTCTGCGCTGTTCATCTCCCGGCGGCAAGGTATACGGCGGATTATGTGCTGGAATACGCAGACGGAACGGTGGAAGTGGTGGAAATTAAGTCAAAATTCACCCGGCGGGCGCAGAGGGATTACATCTACCGTCGCAGGCTGTTTATTGACCTGATCGCAGAGCCGCGGGGCTATGTGTTCCGGGAAATCATCACCACCGATACGAAAACTGAAATCAAGGAGTGGAAACGCCTGGCAGACCAGGCGGGAAAGGAATCATCATGGGCAAAAGCAGAGCAAGGGTGCCCTCGTACTACCGACAGAGCATCCAGAACGCCGTGAATCGGCAAATCAACCTGGGCAAAACCAAAACGGCGGCATCGCTGAACCGGGAAGCTATTGGGCAGGTCGTGTCCTACTGCTTTGTAGCAGCGGCGCGCGACATTCTGAACTTCGACGCAGGAAACGCCGCTGTCCTGACCGTCAAGATGAACAATGCAGCGGAACGGTACACCCTTGACCGGGACAAACGGGGGGCACGGAAAGCCCGCATTGCACTGGAAGACCGCACCACGCCGCTGATGGTGGAAACTTTCCTGCTCCCGGCGGGCAAGCTGGGCAAGACGGCCAATGAGCGGGAAGTTCTCGCCGAACGCCGGGATGCTGCTGACATGGTAGCCCGGTATTGTGTGGAAGCTCTGCACGACATGAGCTATACCGTGGAGCAGATCGCAGCTGTTATGCGCGAGACCCGCTCAAACTTCGAGCAGTTCCTTGGATGGTCTGAGGATGGCGAGATGGTAGCTTACGAGAAGCTGCGCCGCGTGGTGGAGGACATCTACGGCGTGGGGGCTATGGTCGAGCGGGTGAACGGTCAAGGCCCCATTTTCGGAAGCGAGTTTTAATTTTTCGGGAGGCAGAGCATGAAGACACACGAGGCGGAAGCGATTTTGAAATACTGCGCAGATATTCCCCGCCGGCTTACGATCATCCGCCGCCAGTGTGCCACTCTGGACGACGAAGTAGACACGCTGAAAGGCATCAACATGGACGGTATGCCCGGCGGCGGTCTGCCCGGTGACAGCACCGCGGCAATGGCCTGCAAAATGGATGAACTGGGCATCGGTGACAGGTTGAGAAGTCTGGAACGTCAGCAAGCCCTTTTGAAGTCCGATGAAGCTCTGATCCGAGGACAAATTGACCGACTGGACAGTGTCCACAATCTGATCCTGACAGAATACTACATCGGCCACAAAAAATGGGCAGAAGTGCAGGTCGATGCAGGGTACAGCATCCAGCATTTGAAACGGCTTCGGAACGTCGCTTTGCTGGCCTTTGGCCGGGGCATGGAGCGGCTGCCCGAGTGCCCTGCCTTATTATCACGCGCGTATAACGTGCGCGAGACCCTGCCCCGGGCTGACGCATGGGTTGAAGGTGATATTCTCTTATAGGGAAGATCGACCGTCAGAGCCTCACGCAAACGAGCTTCCGCAAATTGTGTCCACCCGGCGCAGAAAAACAAACACGACTACCCGGAAATGTGGAAAAGTTGGCAAGAAATACCCGGCGGGCTGTGCGGCCTGCCGGGTTTTGTGAAATCTGAAATTTTGGAGGGCAAATTTATGTGCAAATGGTGTGACAATCCGAGGTGTACGATCACAAAAAAGCAGGTTCTCGAACGTGGGCCGATTCTGCAAAGCATCGCAGAGAGCATGATGCGCCCGGCTGACGAGGAACACCCTGCGACGTACAGCTTCAAGGGGGTGCCGTGCTTTAACAGCGTAAGCGCACTTATCCCGGATGAAGACGATGAAAACCCTCATGCTTATTTGCAGTTCGTGTTTGACGAGGACGAGGGAACGCCGGATGGGTGGGAATGCACAGAGGTTGCATACCCGCTGACCTGGAAGACCGAGAAGGAAATGCAGAAAATAATCTTGGGAGAACAAGCATAAAATTGAGAAAGCCCGTCAGGTCATGGACCCGGCGGGCTTTTCGTTACTCTGTGGGGACGGTAAAGGTTATGTCAACCATTTGCGTGGATGGGGTTTCGGTGATGGTGAAGGTGCGGACACCGTGTTCGTCTTCGCTACTGGACACGGTGACTTCATCGGGAGAAAGACCGTGCATCATGCAATATTTTAGCTTCACGGCAGCTTCCGCCTGCTGTACGTTCTGATCCAGCTGGAATTGCTCCAAGGCAGGGGTGCAGTTTTTTACAAAGTCGTGCTTCAGTTGGTCAATAACCGATTGAGCTTCCGGGAGAATGTGGCTCATTGCTTGTCCTCCTTTTCGTTGGGTGCGTTGCGCTTGAGGATGATCTGCGGAGCATCGGGGGCGGCTCCCTGCTCTTTGGCGTACCGGGCGATTTCATCCGGCAGCCCGACAGGGAAACCGTTCTCGTCAAGTGGTCCATCGTACCCGGTGAAGTCCACGATATGCACGGAAGGCGGCTCGGGGATCGTTTTGTAGTATCTGCCGTCCTCGTAGTTCTGATCCGTGACCCGGTTCCAATAGCCAATGTCGCCGTGCTGCTCCTGGGCGGCAACCATAGCGTCATAGGCTTGTTCCTCGGTCAATCCGTCGAACAGGAGCCGGGAACCATCGGCAAATGCGGCAACCAGCCGCCAAGGGGCGAAGAACTCTGCGTCATTCACAGAAATACCTCCATTTCGGTAGTTAAGCCCTCAAATTGTAGGTTTTGTATCAAAAAGGCGGGTTAAATATGCGGAAATGGCATCCTTATCCGCCAATGTGCATTTTTTGCACATTCTTGTCGGTTTTTGTTACTGGATTTCGTTACAACCATGATAGGACAAAACGCAAAGAAAAGCAATAAAACGCAAGAAAGATTTCGTGTGGAATCCCACAAAATCCCCGGCGGGTGGCCGGGGCGCAGAAATCAGGCAAAGCGGATGGTGTTTCGTGCCATGCGGCCGCGCAGGGCGGAGAGCGTCAGACTGCCGCAGGCGTTATCCAATCCACCCCCGGCGGCGGGAATGTAGGGATACAGGGTGCGCGGGTCGTTGGAATCTGGGTCAACGAGATGGTGGACGCGCCCGGTTTCATCGTCCGTGTAAACGTCCCATCCTGCAATGCTGTGGCGGGTATAGGTTTTCATACGCGAATCCCTCCTTTCGTGTTTCGTGCTGGGCGGCGGCTCAGGCTTCGGTGAAGTGGGAGACGGTGCGGCGGGAGAGGGCAAAGGCGATGGCGGGCACATCGTCCTGGGTATCACTAACGGCCTTGATCGCTTCGGCAATGCGGGCCAGATCGTCCACCGTGATGCCGCCCGGCTTGCGGCTGCTCTCGGCTGCATCGTTCAAGATGCGGTCGTATTCTTCGCAATCGCAGCAGGTGCAGTAGTCGTTGGCGATGCAGGCGTAACGTGCGCCCTCAGCGTCCAGAATGCGGGTCTCTTTCAGTTTCATTTCGTGACAGCTCCTTTTCGTATTTCGTGATACTCCCGGCGGGCTGCCGGGGCAGTGGGGCGGGGCTGCTTTACGGTGCCTGCCCTGCCAGAGTTTCCGGGTCTGTGTTCAGACGTGGACGGTGGGCAAAGCTACCAGGTCGGCGAGGCGGGGCACGGTCAAGTGGTGACGTTCTGTCACCGGTTCCGGGCACTGGATCTGGGCGATGGTGCTCTGGTTCTTCATGGTTGTTGCTCCTTTTCGTGATACTGGATTTCGTGATACTCCCGGCGGCTGCCGAGGTAGTGGGGCAGGGCTGCTTTGAGCGGTGCTTGCCCTGCCAGAGTGTCCGATTTCGTGTTATGCGTTCAGCTGCAAAAACGTGGATTTCGTGGGGATCAGGTGCCGGGTGAGGGTGTCGGTGTAGCTTTCCTCGCCCTCGAAGCTGTCCACCACCTTCCGATCAGCGGCGGGCATATCGTGATAGCTCTTTTTGCCGTAGGTGGGCGGCAGCCAGCCCTTTTTCTGCCCGGCGTACAGGTTGAAGGATTTCAGCACATCGGTGTTGGTAAACTCAATGTGCGCCGTGCCCTTCTTGTAAAACGTGACCTTGAAATAGTGAAGCTGGATGTTGCGGGTCTGGCCGCTTTCCTCGGCAGCTTTCAGGGCGGCGCGGAGTTCGTCACCGTTGTAGGGCTTGCCGTTGGTGTCCAAGAAGTGAAGCACCCGCTCGATCTGCGCCAGCTTGCTTTCGACGCTCCACCGGGGGCAGAATCGGCCATTGTAGGTATCAAAGGCGTTGCAGAAGAAAATGACCTTGCTGCCGATTTTGTACGCTTCGTTGGTACTCCATCCGTTGTAGTAGTGCAGGTTCTTGGAGTATTCGGGGTTCCAATGCAGGTGCGTCCAGTCGTCAAACAGCTTTATAATTTCGTTGTCGATGCTGGAAAGCAGGTTTCGTGAAATTTCTTCCCGCACGGTCAGGATGTTGTAGGAACTGAAATCGTAGTTTTTAAGCTCGTCGATCCGCTTTAGATAGTCCTGCTGCATTTCGTAGGTCATGGCGTCAAACAGCTGCGGCAGGGTGAAAAGCTGTTTCCAGTACATCCCGCGCAGGTCTTTCACGGCTTCGTTGTACGATTTCGTGAAAGCAAGCACCGGGTCGTGATTCGTGCCGCCGGCAGAGGAAAACAGGGATTTGATCCCGTTGTACTCCTGGAAGATGCGGCGCAGTCCTTCCGCCGCGGCGTTGTACCGCTCAATGGCTGCCGTGATGGGGTCCGACGATACCAGCGCGGCAAGCTCGGGGTTTTCTTTCAAGGTCTCTTCCGCTTCGTGTTGAAGATCAAGGCGGATGCGGCTTACTGGCTCCCGTTCGGGGATGTCCACCGACACAAGCGCAACCTCGACCCGGGCAGCCCGGCGGGCGTTTTTGAAAGCGTCCGGGATGTATTCCACTTGAGCGTTCAGCCGTTCAAGCTCTGCGGCCAGGGCTTTCCGCTCGTTCGTGTAGGGGTTGCGGATCGTTTCGGCGTTGAGCAGACAGCGGATTTTGCCGCCGTCCTTCATCACGTCCAGAGCCTTGAGAAGATGGGCGGCCCCGGCGGAAAAAGGCGGGTTCATCACGATTGCGGCATATTTCGTGGTGGGGCGGAAGGTCAGGAAGTTGTCATGCACAACCCGGAAACCGTCCTTTTTGAGCTTGGCGCGGAAGTCGCTGGAAAGCTCGATGCAGTCAAGCTCGAAGTTCTTTGCCCGTTCCGTGCTGCTGCGATCCAGTTCCCCGGTCTTGCCGTCGTGGTAGATGTTGGCGGCGGAGTGGACAGCCCGGGCAAGTGCCCCATCCCCGGCGGAAGGTTCCAGGATGGGCACGGGCAGGGTGTTGTATTTCCCTTCCCGCAGGGAGTGGACCATCTTCCATGCCAGGTTGTCCGGCGTGGGGTAGAAGTCCAGAGCGTCGTTTGGCGTTGTCATGGTGGTAAACCTCTTTTCGTGTTTCGTGATAGCCCCGGCGGGGCGATGGGGCGGGGTCGCTTTGCGGTGCGGCCCTGCTGAGGTGTCCGGCGGGGGTTCATGCGGTGTACAGGTAGCCGCGGCGGGCGCAGATGATGGTGAGGCGGGCGGCGTCAATCTGTGGTTGGAGTTCCGCGGCCTTGCAGGGGCTGAGCCGAATTTCGGTGCGCAGGGTCTGGATTTTCCACACGGCGGGAAGCTCCACGTTGATCTGCTCGAAGATGTTGTTAAACTTTTTCATGGTTCGTTCTCCTTTTCGTTCAGGCCACGGCATCCGCGGCGATGTAGTTGTACGGAATCTCGTCGGCAACTCCGGCGGCGGTGTCCCGGTCGGCGTGGCCGATGGGCACCAACTCGCCGGTCTGACGGTCGGCATGGTAAAACGTGACCTGTCAGCCGCCAGGGGTGCGGGTGCTGGGGGCTACGATGATCTGCCGCCCTGGGGCGATGTACCGGGTGACGGTGTACCGCTTGACCTGTTCGCAGATGGCGGCGATCCGGGCGGCTTGCGTGGTGGCAAACTCGCAGGTGTCGCAGATGTCCAGGTCTAACAGTTCGTCCGGGTCGCCGGTGACGATGGGCAGCGGGTCGAGCTTGATTTTGTGCATGGCGTTCATCTCCTTTTCGTGGTATGCCCCCGGTGGGAAGTGGGGCGGGGTTGCTTTCATCGGTGCAGCCCTGCCAAAGTATCCGGGGCGGTTTCGTGTCATGCCAGCAGGCCGGCGGCAATGCTTGCAAAATCAAGCTGCTGCACAGCGGCGGGGGCATTCTCAGCTTCCGCAACGTCTTTTCGTGCCTTGCGCCATGCGCTGAGGGCTTCGGCCTGCGCCTTGCGGTCGGTTTCGGGCACGGCCAAGAAAGCGGCCTTTGCCTTGCGTTCCGTCTGCTTGAGGGCGGCGGTGTTGCTTTTGGGCTTCGTGGTGGTGCGCTTGGCGGGCTTCTTGGGCAGCGGATCGACGTGGACCAGTTCCGGCAGTTCGTGGCGTTCTTCAATGACGACGGGCGCAGGAGCCGGGGCGGGTGCGGGCTGTTTCGGGGCGTTCAGCTTGTCCAGTGCCAGCACAAAGGCGGCGGCTTCCCGGTCACTGCTGATAAAGTCATCCATCTTCTGGATCATCCGATCAACTAGGGCATGGAAAACGGGGTCGTTCTGGCTCTTGTCGTCGAAGACCTTTGCAGCGTTCCGTTCTGCCTTTTCGTCGTCGGGGTCGTCGCTGTTGTAAAGGCGGCTGTACTCTGCCGTGTAGAGGGTATAGAGCTTGTCAAGGTCGATCTTTGCGGCCTTGCGCTCTGCGGCCAGCTTCTTGTTATAGGCCATGATCTCAGCGGTGGACTTAAAACGGGCTTCCGGAGTGGGCTTGCTGTCCTCAACCTGCAGGCAGCTGAACAGGTAGGATTTCGTGGGGTAGTAATGCGGGGCGGGGGCTGCTTCCTTGCCCTCGGCTTCGGCGGCTTCCCGCTGTTCCTTGCTGGGCTTCGTGGTGTACTTCCACAGATAGCAGGTGATGAGGGATTTTTCCCCGGTGCGGATGCGCTTGTTCAGGCTGTTCCACTTGGCGATGGTGTGCAGCTCATTGGCTGCAAGAATAATCTCCGCGTCGTGGGTGGTGCCGGGGTGCTGGGTGCCGTCGTCCTCAGTCACGGTGATCTGAGCGGCCAGGGCTTCGATCTGGGCGGCGGTGTTGTGTGCGGTGGCGATGGTGTGCAGGGTGGCGGGGGCCAGCTTTGCGGCCTCGTTCTGGATGATCTGATTATTGCTCATGCCTTTCATGGTACTTGCTCCTTTTCATGTTGTGGTTGGTGTTCGGGATGATCTCCCGGCGGCTGCCGGGGTAGTGGGGCGGGGTCGCTTTACGGTGCGGCCCTGCTAAGGTGTCCGGCGGGGGTCAATCGTCGATGGAGCAGCAGCTCCAAAAGGCATCTTCCACGGTGTCGTCGCTGAAATTGTCCGGGGTGCCGTTGGCATTCACAACCAGCTGGACCCGGTCGAAGATGCGCAGATCGGTTTCGGCATCCACCAGAAAAAACCAGTCGTCGCCGTCCTTCAGGTCGCTGCACCAGACTTGCACCCGGTCGCCGTAGGCGTACAGCCCGCGCACCTCAGCCGGGGCGATGTACCGCCCCAGAGGGCCGACGGTGTAGGGGCAGGCGGCTGCAGCGGTGGGGGCCAGCAGCCCGGCGGCAAGTGCCAGAGCAGCGGCGGCGGTTGCGATCTTCTTTGAAATTCTCATGGTTCAAATCTCCTTTGCTTTTCAGGTTTGCCCCGGCGGGCTGCCGGGGTAGTGGGGCGGGGCCGCTTTGGTGGAGCGGTGCGGCCCCGCTGGGGCATCCGCTTGACTATCACCCCCGATCTGTGGTAAACTGGCTTACAAGATGGACGTTCGGAAATTCATCTTGCAAGCCTGTCACCTGCTCAGTGGGTGGCGGGCTTTCTTTTTGCCCACTGTTCGAGCAGTTCCGCCCAAATCCGCCGCTTGACGGATTCGGGGAGCTGGAAAAACTCTTTGCTCATGCGGTTCACTCCTTTCGGCTTACTCGCAATCGCTCCGGCTTGTCGTCCGGCTCGCTTGCTGTGGCTGCATAGTAGCACGGTTGAATGCCGATTGTCAAGCATTCAACCGTGCTTTCTCCGTTTTGCACAAATCGGCACGGTTGAAGTTTGTGCAAATTGCACGGTTGAATGTTTTGACTCGGTGTGGTATTTTAATTAAAAATAAACAGGGGTAATAATATGGCGATAACAGAAGCAAAAAAACGAAACAACGCAAATTATACGGCAAAATGCGATTATATCAACGTGCGCCCGCTGAAAGCAGAGGGCGCAGCGATTCGCGCGGCTGCTGAGGCAAGCGGAAAGAGTTTGCAAAAATATATTCTTGAGGCAGTCCGCGCCCGGATGGAGCAAGAGGGGCACGAATGGCCGGAACACAACACCAAAGCCGGGGAAGAAGGGGGCTAAGGGGGATAATAGGGCGGCATAGAACCTAGTTCACCGTTACCGATGGGGCGATATGCCGTTAAGTGAAGAATCTGACCCCTTCGCCCGGCGGCATTTTGCCGGATCATCCGGCGGCGAAACTGTGCCGCCCTGGAACGGTGCCAGCGGGACCCGTGCCCGGTGCCCCGTGCGGGTGGATCAGGCGCAGCCGGAACCAGTGCCCGACGGCCAAGGCCCCGATCAGCACCGGGAAGGACCCGCCCCGCCTCGATCAACAGCAGAAACGAAAAAGCCAGAGTGAACGGCCTGCGCCGCCCGCCCTGGCTTTTCTTCTGCCCACGGCCCGCCCCGATCAGCACCGCCGCCCCGATCAGCACCGGGAAGGACCGCGCCGCCCACGGTGACGGCCTGCCCGATCTGCCCGGCCTGGGCGGTGTCGGCCCGCCCGATGAGCAGCGGACCGCCCGCCCGATCACCTGCCCGGCCTGCTCCTTCCAGCCGGACCCCGCCGCCGCCCTGATGACCCCGCCGCCCTGATGACCGCACCCCTGCCAGACCTACCGACAACGCCAGCCGCCAGCCCGCCAGAACCCCGCCGCCAGCCCAACGCCGGAGGGGTCAGATTCTCCACCTAACGGGATATGGCTTTAGGCTTAGGGCTTAGACCTAGAAAGATAGAACTCGCCTTATCTATCCCCCTGCCCCCTTCCTTCTCCGGCCCGGCCTCGGCCCTCTCCGGCACCGCGGCCGCCCCGATGAGCAAGGTACTGCCCCCCGGGGGCGGGGAGAATGCGGGTTCCGAAGCCCCAAAATATTTCTAGGTGTCAATTTTTTTGAAGGGCTTCCCCCCTCCGGCCCGAAAAATAAGGGTGGGGGTCAAAAATCACAAAAAAGCCTGATGAACACAGGCGATTATGTGCATTGACGGCACATGGATACTATGCCATAATAAAAATAACGCAAAATTGAAAGGAGCGTTTATAAATGATGTTCAAAATACCCGGGGGAGATCGGAAG